>Ga0123356_10000084_pt1 | contig 99154 bp, 76 predicted proteins | sample TergutEmb28metaG_2_FD_92546 | JGI IMG/M metagenome (GOLD analysis project Ga0123356, IMG submission 92546) | Embiratermes neotenicus P3 segment gut microbial communities from Petit-Saut dam, French Guiana - Emb289 P3 | ecosystem: Host-associated > Arthropoda: Insects > Digestive system > Gut ...
CAGTGGAGTCAACGGGGCGCTGGTAGAGCTCAAAGCTCACCTCGCTGGGTAGGTCAAAGAAGCTGCCGCCCTCGGTATTGAGTACCTTGCGCACGGGTACGTCTATGGTCTCGATTTCATTGGAAACAGTCACAGAAGCCTCGGTGTTAGGCTTATCATCTATGTTGCCTCCAACACCGTTGCTGCGTGCTATGCCATAGCCACCCGCACTATAAGAGTAGCCAGGAGGGTTGTAGCCATGAAAGGCGGTATCAAGGCCGCTCGAGCCAATCTCGGTAACGGTATACACAACTTCTGTGCCATTATCCCAGTAGACAGGAAGATCAGTCCACGCCTGGTTCCAAGAGCCAGAGGCATCCAGCGTGAGTGTGTCAACAAAGTCCAGGCCCATGAGCTCGGTCATGGGCACTGTTGCCCCATCAACCTTGGCGCTGATTTTGACTTGTACCGACTCAGGCTGCAGTCCGTAAGCATTATCAAAATCAATCCAGCTCTTGGTAGGCCTCAAATCCATGACGAGCGGGGTGTAGTGGTTATCCACAAAGATGCGGGCGGGCGCAGAGTTGTTAACCTTAACTTGGGCAGGGTCTGAGCTGTTTTCGATAAGAGCGCCGCTTGTATCGGTGTAGTTATACTCTGCTGTGTAGCGGTCAATCCGCTCGATAATACCCTGGACATCGGCGTTGTTGCCCAAGGAAAGCTCCTCTACCTCGTAGACTGCTTCGCTTCCATCAAGGCGGTATTGGGGCAAATTGGCCCAAGTGTGACTCCAGCTGTCTTCTGCAGAAACGGGTACCGTGTCAAGCAATTCCTTGGTAGTGCCCACTACACGTGACAGGCCAAAGATAACCGACTCGGGCCTCAGACCGTCCTGGTTGCCTGCATCTTCCCAATTCTTTTTTACGGTGATGCTACCGTGCGATTGGAAGGTGTTGGAAACAAATGCCGGGGTGCTGGTTGTTCCTACATCATTGCCGTTGACAACGATATAGCCTACTGCCTCGATTCCTGCTTCGCTTTCTACCACGTCTACATCACCAATCTTGATTTCTTTGATTTTGTACTCGTAGCGCACGCCCTGATTGTTAACAACGGGCAGATACTCTATAACACCGTTCCAGATATGCTCATCAGATGACCCAGAGATGGTGACGGTTCTGATTGCATCAAGCCAGGGGTTTTCTTCTGCTTGGCCTGCCTGCTCGAGGCGATATTGCAGCAAGACCGTAACACTGGGGGGAATCTCGGCATACTCGACCCCATCAAGACCCAACCAGCGCTTTTGAATAAGGATGGAGGTTGAGTCCATAAGATTGCTTATTTGTATACGTGCCGTATTGCTTGCATTGCAGCTTGTGTCGTCCACCCAAATGGGCATATTGCTGGCGCTGTAGCTGCCTCCTACGGCTGCGTCACGATAGCCAGCAGAGTAGCCAATTACTCTCTCGGCCAGATAATCGATGTTAGATGGATCCAGGGGAGACTTGGCGGTTTCTATGACGCGGTACCTGATTCGCTCCATGCTGGCGTTGGTAGTACCATCGTTCATACGAGCAGGCAGGTCATTCCAGGTAGTGGCCCAAAACCAGCCGGTGTCGTATTCGTCTTCGGGTTTCATTTCTACAATTGCTGCTTGACCGTCAAGGATATGAGAAGGAACTACCTCCCACCTGTTGCCCTGAAACCACTGGAGGGTAAAGTAGATAGAGGTAGGACGAATATTTCTGACTTCGGAGGAGCCAAAGCTTTGATTGATATAGAGGTCATCCCAACGCTGTTTGGTAGCACTGACATTGATGGTGCGCGGTACATGACGATTGGTGAATTCATATTCCTTGGCCAAGGGAGCAGATGATGCATCAAGGCCTGGGTCGGGCAAGCTCAGGGAGCCCGTAATGGCTCCGCTGGAATTAAGGCTTCCTCGAAGGTTGCCATTGGAGTCAAAGAGTTCATAACGTGCAATAAAACCCGTGTTGGGAATCACAAAGGACTCGGTTACCGTGTACTCTGCAAGCTTGTTTTGAGCATTATAGCGAGGCACTTGTACGGTAATTGGGTTCCTATCGGGTGTCATAACAACCGCTATTCTGCGTGTGACGTCAGCATCGTCAACAATAGTAAAGCTTATTGATGCAGGTCTCACACCGTCTCGATTGTCTTCATCATCCCATGATTTATGTATGGTAAGGGGGATGGTTTCCAGGGTATTGGATATGGCACCAGAGCCATTGCCACTCACGACAAATTGACCTTGGGCGTCAACCGGCTGAGTGGCATGCCAAGGAACCGGAACTCCATTGATGCTGGTTTCAACCAGACGATACGCTCTTGTGTCGCTGGCAGAAGAGCCGTACAGCGGCAGGTTGTTGATTAGAACCGTCATCACGTTGCTCGAGGCTCCTCTGAGTATGGTGATGAGCTGGCTCTTGGGTATTCTCGTTTGTTTTTGAGAGGATATCTCTCCCACGGTTTCCATGAGAGGAAGCCAAGCCTCAGCGGCAGCATCATAATACTCAACACCAAAGATTATCTCGCTTGGTAGCAGCATTTCAAGTTGCAGGAGATTAATTGGGCCAGAGATAAGACCTTCAAATTCTTGAGTGAGCCATGACTTTGTCGTGCTAACAGAACTAGTCCTCAGTGTGTTGGTAAAGCTTGCCCACTCAGCGGTATCGGAGATACTCCTGGTTTTTGCAACCAGGCTTCCAAGGGGAAGCTCGCCTGCGCCTATTAAGGCCGAACTGCCTCCATTTGCGCTAATGACACTGGTGTAGTGATACGAGCGGCTGGTAGGAAGCTCAACCACATAGTATAGATAGGAACTGCCATCGTGGGCATAGCGGTAAAGACCACCGCTTTGTTCGGCGCCAGTCATCTGACTACTGATGCCCACACCATCTTGGCGCGTATGTATCTCAAAAGTCCAGGTGTTTTGGGCGCTCATATTCCAGTCAAGCGTCACTGCACTGGTGATGTCTTCAAGCGATGCCCCATGACCCTCTGCCTGTCGATACACCTTAAAGCTGCCTTCAAACTCGGGTGCACCTGGCCTGGTGCTAAAGCCATTGGATTGATCGCTCCAAATCTTGCTGCCGGTGATGGAGACGCTCTCCTCATCAATACCCGTGTAGGTATTGACAATGGTGTAGGCAAAGCTGTTGCCTTGGCTTGCGGCGTCGTCTTCTTGAACACTTGCTTCGTAGCCTGCAAGTGGTGCTTCCATAACAAAGTAGCGGAAGGGATTACCGTTGTAGGCGTATTTGGGAAGCCCTGAAAAGACTATGCTTTGACCAAGACCGTTGGGGTCGTAGGTAATCTGTTGAGGATTGGCAAAGCTGCCTCCCTCCACAACCTTTACCCAGCTGGCGTCTACCAGTTCTGCGCCTATGAGCCCGGAGCCAACCAGATCGTTGCCATCTTCATCGGTGGCAACTCTCCAGAGCTCTATGCTTGCCCGGGGATACAAACCGGGGCTTAAGTCTTGACGCATGTTGACCCAGTCTTTGTTGACGCTCACGCTTACGAGGTCGTCATCAGTAAGGTCATCTATCGTCTTATAACTATTGGTTACCGTCATGGTAAATGAATCATAGCTGGGCTCCAGGTAACCCGCAGTGACGTTGCCGTCTGGTCCACCAATAATCTCAACGTAGTTGTCCTCGTTGCCTTCTTGGATGACCTCAACGGCCATGTAGCGAATAAAGACTCCATATCGGTCATATTTATCTAAGGACACCACATTTTGATTGGCATCCACAAAGATGAAGTCTCTTTTGTTGCGCTCTAAGGTTACAACCGCCTCGCCGGTGGCGCTATAAAGGAAGTCTCCCAGTGGGTCGTCCCACGTATATACCTTGAGCTGCAAATTAACCGAAGGAAGGTCTGACCCAGAAATGCCAGCGGGTACGTTTTTCCATACCTTTTGTCCTGACATGCGTCTTTCGCCTACGCGCAGGTTTTCTACCGAACCTCCAAAGTGTATGTAGCCGTCGGAGGTTTCAAAACCTGTGGATTTGTACATGGTAACCCCGGGCGCTACTGCTTCGAGAGAAGGAACAGTCAGCTCTTGCAGGTTGTCACTTAAGAGAGTGCTGTTATAAGGCTCGCCACTGTTGAAATACGTTGACTCGTACTCACCGGGATAGTCCATGATCTCTTTGACGTAATAGATTATCTCCTTGCCGCCCTCATCATAGCGCGGCAGTCCATCATAGATACACTGCCATGCGTAGTCGTTAAAGTCGTCTCCAGAGGTAGTCCAGTTAGCCTGGACATCCAGGGGAGTCTCCATTCCATCAGCGTATTGAAAGAGCTGAAAGTAAAAGTCGGGGCGCTGGCGCAAAGCGTTTTCGCTTGCAGATTCATCCGTGCCATCGGTGCGCAGCACGTCACGCCAGATTTTGTAGGCTACAAAGTTGATGGTTTCGCTGCGCTGATTGGTAAAGCCAAAGCTGTACTCGTCGGGTTGGGGTGCCGTGAGGCCAGGCATATGCTCACCGTAGATGCGCCGCTCCTCAGAAGAAACGGTATAGAGGTGCCTGTCATCCAGTTCATAGGAACTGCCGCCTCTTCCCAGGGGATGCACTGTCCCTGTTTCGGTTTCGGTAATAGCAGTTTCATAGGCATAGTAGTAATAGAGCACGCCGTTGGTGTCATACTTAGGCAAGCCTTCGAGTCGCTTGGTCCACGGCTTGTCTTCTGTACCATCCAAGATGATGGTTTGATAGAGACTCTCTTCTGTAGAGTTGGCCTGACGGCGAGTGATTTCAATGGTAAGCGCCTGGGAAACAACCGTATGGTGGTCATCGTCAATCCAGGTCTTGGCGAGGTCAATATTTACTGTGCCCTCGCGCACATTGCGAAATGTGTAGTTGCGCCCATCTGAGTTGAGCTGTGCCCAGGATGAATAGGAGTGCTCGTTGGTGGTAACGGTGCCCATAGGCATTGACGATGCGCCAGGAACAAGGGCAGTAATCGTAGGATCAAGAAAATCAACAGCATACGTTGTTCCCTCGCTCACCATGCTTACTTCTCGGAGCATGAAATCTGAGTAAAGGGCTTGCGAGCCGCTTGTTGCGCCCCAGGTAGTCCGGGCATAATCATCGATTCTTATCCAAGCTCTCCAGTCATTACCATAAGTAAGCGTGGCAGTTGCACCCTGCACCAAAGTCCAGTTGCCCGTCCATTCCCACTCGCCTGTCTCGTCACCCTTCACCTTATCCTTGGCATAGAGCTGTACGACAACATTGCCGCGACACGCTTCGTCACCGTCGTCTGCCCAAACCTTCTGAGCAATGACATACCTGGCGTCGCTGGTGTTGACAATGGGGGTATTGGTTATGGTTGTTTGTAAAATGCCATACTCAACGCCGTTTATGTCGGTGTCAGTTGTTCGGTTGTTTGTATAACCAACAGAGTAGCCCAGTGGCGCGGTTTCTTGATTGGCAGCGGGCGTAGCCTCTGTGATGTCATAGCGGATAATTCTCCCCATCTGGTCAAAGCGATCAAAGCTGCCTAGATAATAGAAACCTTCTAGTGCCTGCTGCTCTGTGGTAAAGGGTTTGCTTACAGAAGCAGCCCTGTCTGAGTTAATGTAGAGCGTGAGGTTTTGTGGGTTATTGTCTGTCCAGATTTTTCTCACATATACCTCGGTTTGACCAATAAGGGAGTTGCTGATGAACACATCACCATTGCTGTTTGTGGTATAGGTGGCGCGGTAAGAAAATGGTGCTATTGAATATTCCTGGCTGTCATTGCCTGCCTCCAGCTCTTCTGCACCCAGATCTACGGTAGCTCCATTAACCGTGACGCTTGCCTCACGGAAGCGGTACTCGTACAGCAGACCTTCTTCACTATACTCTGGAAGGCTAAAGGAGCAGCTTTGCTGAGTAGTGGCTGCGCCAAAGCCGCTCATCGTTTGAGAGCTTGCTTCTTCCCATGCGCCATCTGTGCCACTGATTTTGCGCTCCGCAACTATGGTGACAGAGGCATCCATGCTGGGAACAGCTTGGGCATACCAGGTTTTATTAACGGTTTGCTCCACGGTGCCAATACGGCGGTTTTGCAGCGTGCCTCCATTGTAGAGAACACTTCCTCCCAGGCCGCTCATGCCTTCGGGGTAGCTGAAAATCTGGCTATAGTTGTCCGTGCCTGCACCGCTGAGCACTTCTCTTACGAAGTAAATGTACTCATTGCCTTCGTTATCAAAGCGTGGCAGTCCGTCTTTTGGATAAGAGGCAAGCGTCGAGAAGTCTATGGAGTACTCGCCGCCAGAAGGATAGCTCGCCAAAGGCATTGACAGACCCGACACCGGAATGGCTGTGGTAAAGCTACGTCCTGGAACATCGGGGTAACGATAGAGGGTGAGTGTACCCCCTGGACGAGTCTCGGTGCCATCGTCTTGCCATACTTTGGTCATGTTGAAATTGGCCGTGTCGCTGAGCGTAAAGAGTATGGTGCCGCCCTCATAGGCTGCTTGTGAGTTTTGTACAAAGTTTCCTTTGTTTCTATAGGAGGAGGCATATTCTGCGCTGCTGTCGTTTGGTAGAGAGTTATACTCTGCCAAGTCCATAGTGCTGTCCACCGCTTTAACATAGTAGGTATACAGCAGGTGATTGGGATGAAAGTGAGGAAGTCCGCTGATTTCAAGCTGCCAGTTGGCACCGCTCGTATCTATCTGAACCATATCGCCCAGCTCGGAGAGCAGACCCACTACTTCTTCATGGGTGTTGGCACCCTCAGTATAGATACGATAAAGCATGAGGTTTGGCTTGATGTCGTCTTCACCAAGGCGCGTGTTATTTTTGTTAAGGGCATCCTTCCAGGCTATCTCTGCCGTATAGACAACGTTAAGGGTATTGTTGACCGAAAGCGGGCCTGTCTGCTCAGTCAGGTAGTGCTGTTTAAAGACCGGGTCATCGATGACCTGGGCAAAGGTATAGCTCAGCTTGAGTGACTCAACCAGCTCACCGTATTCGTTGACTTTGTTAAAGCTGGCAGGAAGAGAAAAGTCATATCTCCAGATTCTTCCGGTGTTGGTTAGGGTTGGACCAATGTCTATGCCCAGTTCTGCCCACTCAGACAAAACCTCAGGGGTAAGCAGCCGCGGCTCATCTTCGCCCTCGAGCGTAAAGTAGATTTCAATGTCTACGTCAGCTGGCAAGGGGCGATGACCGTCGGCACCATCGTTATCTATCCAATTAATGGTAAAAATATAATCTGTGCCCGCGGTAAAGCCAACCGTCAACTTTTCAACGTAGGTGTTAGTGATAGTGCCGCCTGTGTAGGCGTAGCCGGTCTCTTCTTCAAAGCCTTCGGCTACATTGGTGTAGGACACTTCGTAGCCAGGGGCGTTGTCTTCTATGATTTGAACGCGGTATATGATTTCTTCGCCCGTCTCGGGGTTGTGAGAGAGTAGGTCTTTAAAGGAAACCTCCTTGCTCAGTGGCCCCAGGATGGTTGTGGTGGTCGTAGGAAGGTAGCCACTGTGCGCAGCTTCAAGAGTGCTCAGCTCTACTTTGACACCGGCAGGTGTGCCCGAGGGTATCTCACCTTCATTGTCAGGGTCTGCGTCGATGACGTAGGTAGCATGAAAATCAACCAGGCTCACCAGCGTGATGTCTACTGGAACCAAAAGGGGAGTGCTGCCGTCTCCAACAAGCACGCCGCCTGAGTAGTAGAACTGCTTGGTGTCCAAAGCGTTATAGATGGTCTTAGCCACACGTACGGTGTACTCAAGTTGTCCGCTTGCGTCAACAGTGGGGAGTTCGCCAAATGAGTAGGTGCCAAGAGGCCCATTGAGAATTGCCGTGGCACCGCTTAAGAGGACTCCATTTTCGTAGAGCTCTATAGTGTATTGGCTCTGGAAGGTTGCGAGGTCGAGTCCCATCAAATTGAGCTTGCCACCAACATAGATATAGTCGACATCATCGTTCATGGGGCTTATTTCATTGAAAGATTGAAATGCCAGTGGCTCGGCCAGTGGCTGGGCAAGCGCAAAAGGCTCATCTATAGCAAGAGGTCCATCTAGAGGCTCATCTATTGGTTCACCTGCAGCAAGTGGCTCGTATGCTATTAAAGTGTTAATTGCTATGAGTGCCTCTTGGTTAGAAGTTAAGAGTTCGGTGCTGTAGTCCTCACTAAAGCTCTCTAAGCTTACGATTTGCTCAAAGGCATAGGTAATGGGCGTAGAGCTTACGAGCCTGTTACTCTCTACTGAAACAATCTCGCCATCCAGCTCTTCTTGCCCTTTGGCCCACTGGTAGGTAAGTAACGTTTCAGGAAGCCCTTTATAAGAGTAGCTCCAAGCCCGGGAGTCTTCCTCTCTTGGAAGAATGCCAGTAAAGGTTTGCTCTACTCCCCAGTTTTTCAATACCTCTTGTGTGAGCTCGCGAAATGACAGCCCGCCATCGAGCGAGTAGGTGAGCCCGATGGCCACTTGGTTTGATGCAGGGCGCTTGCCTGCGCTATTAGAATCGTCTTGCCAAAGGATGCTAATATCCAGGTCAATTGTGTCTTTTGTAACCAGAGAGAAGCCAGTCTCTGATTCGAGTTCTGGCTCAGAATCTGGCTGCTCGTCTGTGGTGATGCCAAACAGACTTGAGAAGAAGTCAGAGATAGCAGCAAAAAAGCCGCCGCTTTCTGACGACTCATCATTTGTGACTTCATTATCTTCTGCGAGCACTTTGTCTGACTCTTCTTTAGTCTCCGATGCCAAAGCTGCCTCTGGCGCATCGGCCTCGGGTGCATCATCTTCTGTTACATCAACTTCTGCTGAAAGAGGACTGTTGATAATCGTTCCTCCAGAAAACACCTTATCAAACGTGTCAGCATTGGGTTCAGTGTTTTGGTAGTGCACTACATAGCCAGCGTCGTTATCTGTGATCTGAGCTGCGTAGGTTATTTTGTTACCCGTGAGAGGGTGGTAGGAAGGAAGCTCCTCGGTAACAGAAAACTGTGAGCCACTCTCCAAAGCGATATATTTTTGAGAGATGGTAAAACTACCATCAGTTCCATCAATCGCGCTCAGTGCTGCAACAGTGCTTTTGGGCGCATCAGCATTTGCCGTATTAAGTACATATTCAAAGACAAAGCTTTCAAGATCTACTAAAACGATGTCTGCTGGTCTGCCTCCAGGATTATTGCCCTCACCGATAATCTGTCCTCCCCAAACAAAGTATTGCATGAAGCTAGGGGGAGTGCCAACCTGGTGGGTGGCCTTTGCTCGCACCGTATAGACTTGATGGGGGGCTGGGCTGTTGCCCTCAGGGCTGCCCCTAAATGAAAAACTCCATACCTGTCCGTTTGCGCTGCCCTGCGAACGCTCTTCAGAGTATTCAAACAGGAGATTATAATTGCCAGTAGGCACACCATTAACAAGCAGTTCAAGTTCAAACGCCGCAACAGAAACGCCATAGAGGGTAACAAAGCCCTGGGCAACAACCGCATCGCCTGATTGAGAGCCTTGCTGATTTGTGTCTGTTAGTGAGGAGGCTTCACTGGCATCTTCATCAAAGATAGCATTTGGTGATCCGTCTGATTCCTGAGTAGCTCCTTGGGCACCTTCTTCACTGGCAACCTCATTTGATTCGCCAGACTGCGTGGGCGCTTCTTGGGTGTGCTCTTCTGAGACAGCCTCTGCTATTGAGTCTGTTTGCAAAGGAGCTTCCTGAGCAGCTTCTTCGTAAGCAGCCTCTGTTGGTTCGTCTGATTGCTCTGACTCAGAGGCAGGCAGTGTGCTGCTTTCCTCTTCAAGCGCAATGCTTTCATTGCTCAAAGGGTCGATAGCTACGCTGCCATAGGCAAAGGCGCCTGTTGGCACCAGCTGAAATGTCAGTAGGCCCGCCAAGAGCATGGCAAAAAATCGTTTTGTACGATGGTGAGTTCTTCTTTTCTTAAGGTTCTTCATGGTCTCTCCTGCCCTCGTTCCTTGCAGTCGACAGATACTCGAGCCCACCCGTGCTCTGAATCTTGTCGATTTCTAACGGTAATACTGTTGTGAGCAAAAAGCCCAACAGCACGTCATTTACCCTTGACTCTGCTAGATATTACTGTTTTCTTCTGTTGGGTAGTGCGCATAATACCCAGACCCCTCCCCTCAGGATACCCACAAGGAGAGGAACTGATACACTACAACGTACATTTCTCCTGCATGTTAGCAAGGGGCTAGAGGATCACGAGCCCGAGCTACATGGGTAGATTATAACTTCTGCGCAAAAAAATCCTATTATCTTCACTAAATCTCCATAAACCTCAGGGGATACAATGGAAACCTACCCCCACTGGTCGCATTGTGGCTGTACCTACAATGTGGTAACATTAAACAAGAATAATAGAGAGAGGAAAAGCAGATGAAAGCAACTGACACCATACGGATCAGGATAGAGCCGACTCTCAAACAGAAGCTTCAGAGCCGCTGTGACGATAGGGGTATCACACTCTCCCATCTTATTCGAGACTTTTTGACTACTGAGGCTAATCGCCCGGTCACAGCAGCAGAGCGCTTTGACGCGATTATGGCGAGTGCCGCCAGTAAAACTGGAACAACCGGTCTCAATGAGCCAACCATTGATGACATAAACGATTATATTGACTCAATACGCGAGCAGCGCCTTGAAGCCATTAATCTTAGCAGGAGTGCTTAAGTGCTGGATGTCATCATCGATACCAACGTTTTGGCTGCTGCTTTGCTTAGACCAGAAGGCTCAAACGCAAAAGCGTTAAGAGAAATACTGGCAGACTCTGATCGATTCAACCCCTGCTACAGTTCTGTGATTATTGCTGAATACGAAGATGCTTTATCGCGGCCACTCTTTACCGGTCGAGGTCTTGGTACAGAAGCCCTCCAGCTCTTGGAACTCATAAAAGAGCTCGGCGAAGAAGTTATCCCTAAGCCTGTCTATGCAGCGGTATATCCAGACCGCACTGACAGGCCTTTCTTGGAGGCTGCCGTGTATGTCAATGGTCTACTGTTAACCAATAATCTCAAGGTTTTTCCTTTTGCTGATGTAACGGTCATGGCGCCTGAAGCGTTTCTCGACTGGCTAAAGACTCAGGCTGCAAAGTGAGCGCCAGGGCGCTGGGTAGCTATGCAGCCCGTGGGCGCAGTTCAGGGGCTCTCTGCGTAGATATGTGTATTTTGGTTACACTATGCGGACTTGAAAAAGCCTGAGCAGATTGCGTGGGAGAAGATGTGGTTAATAGTCGCACACACAAGGGGTGCTCAATGATTATGGAGCCTGATGGTAATGCATTGAGCGAAGATGGTGGAAGCTTTCTCGATCAAAGTATGTCACCAGGCCACCAACAACGACTTGTGAGCATTCCGCTTGTGCCCCGGGCGCATTCTCACGGGTCGTTACTGATCAGACCCAATTCGTCATTGCGGGCTTGACCCGCAATCCGAGACGCATTTTGGTTAGATTGCGGCTCGGAGGCCGCAATGACGGACTACAGTCTGACTAGTGACCATGGGTCGCTTTGCTCACACCTGGTTTGCTATTACAGTGGATTTTGCATCCATAATCGAATATAATGCGATTATGGATGCAAAATTGGCTACGATAGCGTCGGTTCCCGTTGAGTTTGACTTACTAAGGTCGCTCTACAGCGAGTACGCTTCGCCCAAGGATAAGATCGTACGCTTAGCCTCAGACGGACAACTGATTCGTCTCAAGAAGGGCTTGTACACTGTCTCGCCTAAGCAGGCACTACGAGCTGCTCCTTTGGGGCTCATCGCAAACCGGCTCTATGGTCCATCGTACGTCTCAATGGAAACAGCACTTTACTTATATCAAATGACTCCAGAGCGCGTATATGAAACGCGCTCTCTTACTATTAAGCGCAGCAAGCTATTTGAAAACGATCTAGGTAGGTTTAGATACTCTCATATGGAGGCAGGTTACTTTTCTCTTGGAATTGATGTGTTTGAAAGTGAAGAAGAAAGATTTTTGATTGCCTCGCCAACAAAGGCGCTTTGTGACATGATTGTCTTAAGCCGAAACCTTCGCATACAATCTCAAGGGGCAATGCGAGCATTCCTTGAAAACGACCTCAGGGTAGATTTCGAGCAAGTAGGTTCACTCGATGAAGCTGTTTTTGATGCAATACTCGACACGGGAATTAAGCATCGGGAGATGCGTCTATTGAAGGAGTACTGCAGCAATGCCTTTGACACTGTTTGATAAAATGCTCAAAAGCTACGATACCAGTAGTGATGAAGCTCGCCTTGCTAGCACACGCGAGGTCATGCAAAAGTTTGCGCTGGCAGGATTACACAGGGGGGGCTTTTTTGAATCAGCTGCCTTTTATGGTGGCACAGCTTTACGACTTCTCTTTGACCTGGATAGGGCGTCTGAGGATATGGACTTCTCTCTCTTGGCTCCTTGTGAGGAGTTTTCTCTTCAGCCCTACTTTGCCGCTCTGCTAGAAGAATTTGCGCTGTCTGGGCGCGAAGTCAGCATTGTAGAAAAGAAAAAGACTGCACTCACTGCCATCGACTCGGCATTTCTCAAGGACACAACAAGGCACTTTGACCTTAAGGGAAACTTGATGCCCACAGTAAGAATCAAAATTGAGGTTGACACTTCGCCTCCGCCAGAGTTTAAGACCGAACATCAGCTTTGCATGCTGCCCTATTCCTTCATGGTCAGAAGCTATACATTACCTTCGTCATTTGCCGGCAAGATGAGCGCAGTGTTGTATCGTGGATGGGCTAACAGGGTAAAAGGTAGAGACTGGTATGACTTTGAGTGGTATGTGAGGAAGGGCATAGCCATGAACCTCCAGCACTTTAGCGCTCGAGCAAGGCAAATTAACAAACTGGATGCAGATCTAACCGAGCAGGGCTTTAGGGATTTACTCGACTGCAAGATTGCCTCAACAGACTTTGATAAAGCGCGTTTAGATGTAAGCCCTTTTATCGCCGATGCAAGTAAGCTGGAAATATGGAACGCAGACTACTACTATCAAGTTGCCAGCAAGATGAAGCTTATTGCTAATGAATAGTGGAACGAGCAATAACTTCTGCAACCGTGGGGGCCAACTTGCGTAGATGGCGTGGCTCGACCAGCGAGAACCGTCAACTCTAACACTCCCGCAAGTACCAGCTCTGCCTTAATCGATATACTGTAAACATGACTGAAGTATTGACAATAGAATCTATGGCCTACCATGGGGCTGGTATTGCTCGAACAGCCGAGGGTAAGGTTGTATTTGTAGAAGGGGCAATTGCGGGAGACATGGTAAGGCCGCTGGAGCTACAAAGCTTGCCTCAGTATGACAAGTGCGTGAGCCATGAGTTGATGGAGCCTTCTGCTGCTCGTGTGCCAGCACCTTGTAGTTATGCTCGCGAATGTGGTGGCTGCCCGTGGCAGGCAATGAGCTATGAGGAGCAGCTGCGCTGGAAGCGAGGCTTTGTGGTAGATGCCCTGGAGCGTATTGGCAAGGTTGCAAACAGCAACGAGCTGGTTGCAGCATGCGAGCCCTCTCCTTCAAAGTGGCACTATCGTAATAAAGTGGAGCTCGATGTATTTAGGCAAAAAGGCAAGTTCTGCCTGGGTCTGCACAAAAAGAACAGTCACGAACACATAGCGCTGGAGGAATGTCTGCTATTGCCTCAGGCGCAAAGGCAGCTTCCTGCTCATTTGGCGGGCGCGCTCAACTACAGTTTAAAGGAGGAGCAAGACAAGCTGGTGCGAGTGGCGCTGCGCAGCTCCCGTACCACTGGTTCATCAGAGCTGGCGCTGTACATGCTTCCCTCTGGTGTCAACCGCTCGCTGCTCGTCAAGACGCTCAATAATAGCAGGGCATTTAATAGTCTAGTGAGAGTCATTGTAGAAGACGGGAAGCTAGTCGAGCGCAAGGTCAAGAAGGTCGAAGTGCTCGACGGAGCAGGCTATTGGCACGAGGAGCTGGCGGGCAATCACCTGAAGATAAGTGCCCCTTCATTCTTTCAGCCCAATAGTGCGGTGGCCGAAGCCATGATTGCTCACCTTGTTCGGACTGTGGATCAGCTCAGCTTAGGCAAAGACTCCCCAGTAGCCGATCTGTATTGCGGCGCTGGCACTTTTACCCTACCTTTGGCAAAGCGTTTTAGAAAGGTGTATGCCATAGAGAGCTATGGCTCTTCCATTCGCGACTTGAGGCGCAATCTTGAAGAGGTGGGTCTCAGCGCAAGGGTGGAGGCCATAGGAGGTGACGTTGCGCGAGAGCTCGCTACGCTTGAGCCTTTGACCTTGGCAGTTGTTGATCCACCTCGCAGTGGGCTTAAGCCTGAGGCTCGTCGCGCCTTGCTTGAGGCACGCCCCGAACACCTCATCTATGTATCGTGCAACCCGGTCACCATGGCTCGCGACCTTGGCAACTTGTGCAAGGAGTATGAAATACTCAGTGTTGCGCCCTTTGATCAGTTTCCACAGAGTTATCATGTAGAGACGATGACAGTGTTAAGAGTTAAGAATTGCCCGCATCGCCCTGCACGTTCGGTCAAGCCAAATGGTGCAGGATCAAGCGAGGAGTTACATAATCAACAATGAGCAAGAGTGGACGGAGGACAAAACTATGAGCGTAAAATATATGCCCCAAGCCGTGGTGATGCAAGGCGGAGAGCCTGAGTTTGCCAAGGAGGCGCTTTTAGATTCAACTGCATGGGCAGGCAGAGAGCTTACCATGGCATATCGAATCATGAGGGCACACCAAAAGGAGGGCAGCTTGTCAGATGGTCAGCTGCACTTGACCTTTGATGCACTTATTTCGCATGACATTACGTATGTGGGCATCATCCAAACAGCGCGCGCCAGCGGGCTTTTGAAGTTTCCGGTGCCGTATGCGCTCACCAACTGCCATAACTCACTTTGTGCGGTAGGCGGAACGATAAACGAAGACGACCATGTTTTTGGTCTCAGCGCTGCTCATAAATATGGAGGAAACTACGTGCCCGCAAATGTAGCTGTCATTCACCAGTTTGCCAGAGAGCGCATGACCGGCGTAGGCAAGATGATACTCGGCAGCGATTCTCACACACGCTACGGCAGCTACGGCTGCATGGGCATAGGTGAGGGGGGCGGAGAGCTGGTCAAGCAGCTGCTTTCCAACAGCTATGATTTACCCCAACCAGAAGTGGTGCTTGTTTGGCTTACTGGATCGCCAAAGCAAGGCGTAGGACCTCATGATGTGGCACTGGCGCTCGTGGGAGAAACCTTCAAGGATGGCAGGGTTAAAAATAAAATCCTTGAGTTTGCCGGACCGGGCATCGTCAACCTCAGCATGGACTTTCGTGCAGGCATAGACGTAATGACAACCGAAACAAGCTGCCTGTCATCCATCTGGCCCTCTGATATTACCACTGCCTGTTTCTACGACATGGTAGGACGCAGCCAAGACTTTGAGTTAATGGGCGTACTGGACGGAAGCTACTATGATGCCTTCGTCCAGATTGACCTGGATAAGGTGGAGCCGATGATTGCGCTTCCGTTTCATCCCTCAAAGGTCTATCCGATTGCAGAGCTCAAAGAAAACACCGTAGACATCTTCAGGCAAATCGAAGAAGAGGCAAACGAGGAGTTAGGCGGTCAAGTCAAGCTTGACCTCCAGCGCCACATTGATAAGAACGGCAGCGTTCTTTGCAGCCAGGGCACCATCGTTGGTTGCGCCGGTGGCCTTTATGATAATCTTACTGAGGCGGCTGCCATTCTCAGGGGAGGCAATATCGGAAACGGCTACTTTAGCCTCTCCGCCTTTCCTGCTTCAGAGGCAGTCAACTACTCACTCGTAAAAGATGGCACGTCAGCCATGCTCATGGAGGCGGGTGTCATTATGAAGCCCGCCTTTTGTGGCCCATGTTTTGGAGCAGGTGACACTCCAAGCAATAACGCTCTCTCTATTCGTCATGCAACGCGCAACTTTGCCAACAGAGAGGGAGCCAAGCCAGGCATGGGTCAGGTATCGGCTGTGGCCTTGATGGACGCGCGCTCGATAGCAGCCACTGCGCTCAATCAGGGGCGTCTGACTGCTGCCACCGAGTTGGACTACGAGGCTATTGGCAAGCGCCCCAGGCCCAACTGGCAAGACAGTTACCAGGGTGGTGTATATGACAAACGCTGTTACTTTGGCTTTGGCAAGGAAGACTCCAGCTATGAGCTACGCCTTGGTCCTAACATCGTAGACTGGCCGAGCATGCCGCCCTTGGGAGAAGACCTTCTATTAGAGTTGGCAGCAGTCATCCATGATCCTGTCACCACCACCGACGAGCTCATTCCTTCGGGAGAGACTTCCTCATATCGCTCTAACCCCCTGGCGCTGGCCGAGTTTACGCTTTCGCGCAGGGCACCAGATTACGTGAAGCACGCTCAGCACATTGCCAGCAAGGCAGCTGAGCTGAGCAGCGGCAGCCCTACCGCAGACATACAACGTTTACTCAAAGTTCTCGGCGCAGACCCCGCAAGGACTCAGCTAGCCTCCGCCCTCTTTGCCACCAAGCCTGGCGATGGTTCGGCAAGAGAGCAAGCGGCCTCTTGCCAAAAGGTGCTCGGCGGCGGTGCCAACATTGCCAGCGAGTACGCAACCAAGCGCTATCGCTCTAACTGCATCAACTGGGGCCTGGTACCTTTTACCTTAGGCAAAGACAGTGCTTTTAACTACAAGCCCGGCGACTTCATCTATATACCCAACATCAGAGCAAGCATATTGGAGGGCAAAGAGGAGTTGAGCGCTCAAGTCATCAGCGGAAGAGGTGTTACAAGCCTCACTCTCTACTGTAGGGGTCTGAGCTCCACAGAGCGGCGTATTTTGGTAGATGGCTGCCTCATCAACTACTACGCCAGGCTGCGTAAAGAAGAAGAGGGCTCTGCCTGAGCGATTGGCATCAAGGAGGGGTATCAAGGAAATGCCCCTGACACTCACGTTAAAGTGAGGACCTTGATTCCCCCGCGCTCTTTGTGGCTTGTTTTGCTACAATTATGTGTTCGTGTGTGCCAGTTAATCTACAGGAGGCGTAATGCTCAATATCTATACACCTGCATATGTTCCCAGCGGTCAAGAAAAAGCCGTGTTTCACACTAATAAAGGGAGCATCACCATACAGCTTACTGGTAAGGATGCGCCTATTCATGTAGGCAACTTTGTTGAGCTGGCAGAGCAAGGGTTTTACAATGGGCTCAAGTTCCATCGTTATGAGCCGGGTTTTGTTATCCAGGGTGGCTGCCCTCATTCACGTGAGTACAGCACAGAAGAGTTGGCACGTGGCTTGAGCGACAGACAAAGAGGCATTCCTGGAACCGGCGGTCCCAATCACAATATTAAGGGCGAATGGCTCACGAATCCCAACAACAAGCATCTGGACGGCACCTTGGCTATGGCTAGATCACAGGCACCAGACTCCGCAGGTTCACAATTCTATTTCTGCTTGGGCTCACAAAGTTTTCTTGATGCAAACTATACGGTTTTTGGCAATCCCCACGATGATGAGAGCTTACGCATCATCCACACGTTGGCAAAAGGCGATGTAATCGAGTCCGTTGAGATTCTTGATAAGGCAGCCGAGTAGCTCTGTGCAGCTCATGCAGCTAAAAGTAGCCGGTGAAAGCCACAACACCAAAAGGTTTTGAGAGGAGCAGCTTTTTTGAATAGCGCAAATTATAGCCGGGCAGAAACTGCTTACAAAAAAGGCGACTACGTAAACGCCCTAAAGTCATTTTACACCGCACTTAAAGAGGATAATGCCAGCCTTGCCCCCGGCGAGGTAGGGCTGCTCTATTACCGCATAGGCAATTGCCTGCTCAAGATGTACACCTTTAACGAGGCAGCCATTAGCTACCAAAAGGCATTGGAGGACAAGTGGTTTTGCTCTCGAGCTGCTGCTCAGGTCAACTTGGGCAAGGCACAGCTGGGGCTTGGGAGGTTTGAAGATGCAGTTCAGTCTTTTAATGCCGCTCTTGCAGACAACAGCTACACAAAGCCCTACCAGGCTCAAATGGGTCTTGGCAGTGCCTACACAAAGCTGGGTATGATTGTTGATGCAGGCACCGCCTATCGCAATGCGGCACTGGATGAGAGAAACCCTAACCCCCCTAAGGCGCTCATGAGCCTGGGTGGCTGTTTTATGGCTCTTGAGCGACACGAAGACGCTATTGAGACTTTTAATGCCATCTTTGAATTTGACCCCCAGCAAGCTGTGGCTCAAAAAGCCTACGAAAGCCTGGGTCAGGCCTTTTGCGCGGCAGGTCATTATTCTGAAGCGCTTGAGGCTTTTGACAGGGCGCTTGAGCCGGGCAGCTTTAATCTGTCAGCACCAGCTCAGGCAGACTACAACAAGGCTTTGCAGGCATCTGAGGAAGATGCTTCTTATCCCGCCGCCAATATGGCAGGATTTGATACTACCAACTACGGCGACGAGGAACTGGAGCACGATCCGTTCTTCGAGACCAATGGCACCTCGGTTTATGGCGCCGGAAATGTGCCCACCGCCAATGATACCGGCTTTTTTGATGTTCAGGAATCCGAGCTCGTAAAGCTTTCAAAGAAGCAGATGAAGGGTCAACGCAAGCTCAGGCACACAGGCCTCAAAATCGTTCTCACCATAGTCATCCTTCTTATCCTAGTGCTGGGGGCGGCTGTTTTTGCCTACACGCAAGGGTACGGATGGCCAACGCAAGAAGCGGTTGTCAGCGGCATCTTTGATGCCAATGCTCGCGGTGGGGATACCACACAGTATTGGGTGGGCGCAACCGAAGAGGAGCAACAAGTCATCGAGCGTATAATGGACATGGTGCCGCCAACAACAGCGGTTGACATCATATATATGAATAGGGGCATGGGTAGCACCGAAGCTGTTGTTGCAGCACAGCTGCAACAAGGCGGTACGGTGCGCTACCAGATTGCCATGGAGCGTGACGGCCTCGGCTGGAAAATCAGCAGCCTTGACCTCTTCTTTGCTTCTCGACAGTAACGTTACAGAAACAAAAAGTAACGCAGCAGTAATCAAATGAGTTACCAGCAACATTAGGAAGGTACGATATGACAGAAAAGACATACGCTATGCTTAAGCCCGATGCAGTAGCGGCTGGCCATATAGGCGAGATCATCTCTCGATTTGAGAATGTGGGGTTAGTAATAGAGCGCATGGAGCTTGCCACGCTCACACCCCAACAGGCTGCTGCTAATTATGCAGAACATGAGGGCAAGCCGTTTTATGAGGGATTGGTTCAATACGTAACCTCTGGACCCGTTGTAAAGCTTGTGCTTGCAGGGGAGGGCGCGGTGGCCATAACGCGCAAGCTGATGGGTGCCACGAACCCAGTTGATGCTCTTCCAGGTACTATCCGAGGTGATTTTGGCCTTGTCATGGATGCCAATGTGATTCATGGTTCAGACTCTCCCGAATCAGCCGAGCGAGAGATAGCGATCTTCTTTGATTAAAGGGCGTTGGAGCAAAGATAGTTGTACTATCGCCATTAAGAAACACCAGATTCTTGTAGTATCGATACCTATAAGAGGAAAAGAGTAGGAGCTCGGACAGAAATGTCTTTCTTTGATAACTTGTTCAGCCAGTGGAGCTGTGATATGGCCATTGACCTTGGCACTGCCAATACCTTGGTGGCTATTGCTGGCGAGGGCATTGTGCTTGACGAGCCCAGCGTAGTGGCCATAGACAATGAGGTTAACAGGGTGCTCTCGGTAGGCTCCGAGGCTCGTGAAATGATAGGTCGCAACCCCGGCAATATTTCTGTGGAGCGCCCCTTGGCAGACGGCGTCATTGCCGACTATGATGTTACCGAGGCCATGCTCTCTTACTTCATCAACAAGGCAAATCCAAGAACTCGACTGTGGCAGCCTAAGCCACGCATCGTCATTTGTATTCCCTGCGGAGTTACTTCGGTAGAAAAGCGTGCCGTCTTTGAAGCTACTATCCAGGCCGGTGCCCGCCAAGCCTTTCTTATTGAGGAGCCTATGGCTGCTGCCATTGGAGCGGGACTGCCGGTAGAGGAGCCCACCGGTTCAATGGTTGTGGACATTGGCGGAGGAACAACCGAAATTGCAGTCATCTCTTTGGGGGGCATTGTAACCTCACGCTCTCTTAGAACGGCAGGTAATGAATTTGACGAGGCGGTAGCCCGACACGTCAGAGAAGTATACGGTCTCAACATTGGTGTGCGCACTGCTGAAGACATCAAGATTGGCATTGGATCTGCCATGCCCATCACCACGGGAGAGATGGACATGGAAATTTCTGGACGAGATCTTTCCACCAACCTACCACGCTCCGAGAACTTGCAAAGCGAAGACATTCGCGATGGCCTGAGAAGTCCACTCAGCGACATACTCATTGCCATAAAAGAGACTTTCCTAGAGACTGATCCAGACTTGGCAGCAGATATCATTGTAAATGGTATTTTGCTTACCGGGGGAGGAGCAATGCTCAAGGAGATGGATCGATTTTTGGCAAACTTCTTGGATGTTCCGGTGTACGTGTCGCCGACAGCCTTTACCAATGTAGTAGTAGGTTGTGCCATGGCCTTGGAAAACCCACAGGCTTTACAGCGTTCTTATACGCAACGATAGTACCGACTTTTACAGAAAGGTTGCGCGCTCTTGCCGCTCCTCAATCAAACACCGAAGAAGCTGACCGGTGGCGTGCTCGCCGTAGTGTTATGCGCCATCTCTATGGGGCTCATAACGCTCTGGTCTTATGAAGGGGGAGCCTCGGCAAACGCCTCTGGCACACTTCACAGTTTGCGTGGAGCTGTTTCTACCATAGTCATGCCTTTTGATCGAGCCAGTTCTTTTGTTGGGCAGTCAACCGACGCGCTTGGCACATTGGCAAGTGACACAACTGCAAGCACCGAAACGCTCGGCGAACTCCTGGCACAAAACGAAGAGCTGGCTGCATTGGTTATGCGTCTTGAGGAGTATCGACTCGAAAACGAACGCCTCTCGGCGCTTCTTGAGCTTGCCGATGTCTATAGCCTTGAGGCCACGGGCGCACGTATTCTCAGGACGTCCATCGACTCCTATAATCAAACCATCATCATAGACAAAGGAACTCTAGACGGCCTGGCAGTAGGCATGCCGGTCATGAGCCCCAACGGTCTTATTGGGCAAATTGAGTCGGTGGGCTTGGTAACCTCGCAGGTGCGCCTACTGACCGATCCCAACTCCGGCGTTGCCGTCATCATTCAAGGAAGCCGCATTGAGGGAGTCTTGGACGGCTCTCACTCTCGCCTTCTCTATCTCAACTACATTTCTCTCGATGTTGCAGTCAAGCCGGGAGATGCCATAATAACCTCCGGCGCCGGTGGCATATATCCCAAGGGTATTGTCATAGGCGAGGTTACTTCGGTCAATTACGCACCCTCGGATGTGTATCAAACCATTGTGGTGCGACCCACTGCCAGAGTAAAGCACTATGAGGAAGTGCTGGTGCTCACTGGCAGACCTTCTGAGGTGAGCTACAGCTCGCATGCCGCAGACCCTGCAGAGGGCACAGAAAACATCGACGATGCTGCGAGCACAGACGAGCAGGCTGAGCCACAAGACGAGCCAGGAGACGCTGCCAGTCAAGTAGGTGATGAGCAATAAATACGGGTCAATCAAAGATGAGCGTTACTATAGTATGCGCCCTTATAGCCGTTGTATTACAGCTGATAGTGGCGCCTGCCATTACAATAGCGGGAGTTGTTCCCAACTTTATCATGGTGGCAGCCGTTATTCTTGCCATGCATCACGCGCCAGTGCGCTCAATGCTCACGGGCTTTTTCCTCGGCTTCATCTACGATCTTTGCTCGCTTGGCCCCATGGGAGCCATGACCCTGGTACTTACCATCTTGTCATTCATTGTTAGCTCAATCAACAAGGATGCCATTGGCGGCGGAGTCCTCGTAGAAATCTTCGTTCTCTTTGCCGTTGTTACCTTGGGAGAGCTGCTGACCAGTGTTATCTACTCGGTAGCGGGAGTTAATCCAGAGTTTTTACTCTCACTCATATATCGGGTGTTGCCCGCCATTGTCATCAACACGGTTATTGGCTGTATTCTTACACTTATCTATAACGCAGTCCTCATGAGCAAATCCACAAATACGCCCCTGGGCATGGGCGCGGGCAGAAAAAAAGGACGCTCGATCTCTCGAAAGATATATAAGTAATGAGCGCCTACCTACTCTCTGGCCTTCTTGCCCTGGTAGTTTTTGCTCTGGTTGTCCTGGCGTACTTCATTGCACGCTATCTTTATAAGAATCGCCGTAAAAAGAGTGTTTACAAACCCTCCTTTGTGCGGGCTGACAAGGATATGATCAAGGATACCGAGCAGCTTCGCGGCTCAGCAAGCCTCAAGGATCGTACGAGCAAGCAGGGGAGAGGACGCTTTTACGCCTTTGGAGTTCTTATCGCTGCTGTCTTTGGCACCTTGACGGTGAGGCTTTGGGGCCTTCAAATTCTCGAGCACGAAAAGTATGCAAAGCTCTCGAATGAAAATATGATAGTACAGGTTTCTTTGCCAGCCAACCGAGGACGCATACTCGATCGCAATAGAAATGAGCTGGTCGGAAACCGCCCTTCCATAGCTATTACTGGCAAGCGTTCGCTTGCCAATGACTCTGGCTTGGTAAGGCGGCTGTCTTTGGTCCTTGGCATTCCCGCTGGCATTATTCGACGTAATCTTCTTGATGACTCAGAGGGCGTGCAGTCCGACCACTCTATTGCCACCGATGTGCCTATGGAAACGGTAGCCTATATCCGTGAGCACCCCACGCTTTTTAAGGGTATCAATGTGGAGCCACGAACGGTACGTTACTACCCTTATGGCTCTCTGGGTGCTCACATTCTTGGCTATACCGGCCCGGTGACTGAGGAATTTCTCAAAAACCAAACGGGAGAAGAGCCTATTCCCTACAAAGGGGGCGACATCATAGGAAGAGATGGTGCCGAAGCCACTTTTGAGAATCTGCTTAAAGGTATGCATGGCGAGAGGCTCTATGTCGTTGATGCTTCAGGAAACCCCATCGAGGTGAGAAGCGAGATTGAGTCTGCAAACGGAGATGATGTGGTTTTAACCCTGGATGCCAACTTGCAGCGCGAGACCGACAAGATTCTCATGGACATCATCAATCTGGTAAAGAGCCACAATGGAAACGATAACTGTAACGCCGGCGCCATTATCTGTATGGATGTAGAAGACGGCGGCATACTGGCTTCTTCGAGTCACCCCACTTTTTATCCCTCTGACCTTACCAGAGGTATTTCTACGGAGCTCTGGGAGGAGCTTAATTCAAAGGAGTCTGATTATCCTCTCACGAATCGTGCGGTGAGCGGGCTCTATCCTGCTGCATCAACCTTTAAGATATTTACGTCTTTGGCGGGCCTGGAAAACCACATGATAGCTGACGACACAACCTTTGTGTGTAACGGATGGTGGGACATCTATGGAGATGAATGGGGTCAGCGTTGCTGGATATTTCCTAATGGACATGGCACGGTGGATCTTGAGGAATCCATCAATGTGTCCTGCGATGTCTTTTTTTATCAGGTGGGAGCTGCCTTTTACGAGCAGTGGTTTGCGCTGAAAGATACTCCTGACAACGAGCGCCCCAACCCCTTTCAAGACTACCTTGCTACCTGGGGCTTTGGGTCTTTGACAGGCGTGGATATTCCTGGAGAGGCTCGAGGTCGTATCCCTAACGCAGAGTGGAAGTGGGAGTATTTTGCCGATACCCCAGAGGAGGCCAAGTGGCAGCCTGGTGACATGACTAACATGAGCATAGGCCAAGGAGATCTTCTCGTTACTCCACTCCAGCTCTGCAACGCCTTTTGCACCTTTGCTCGCCGCAAAGCCCTTAAGCCGCATCTGTACAGTCACGTACTTGATGACGAGGGCAATGCGGTGGCGCGCTACAAGCCCGAGGAGATGGATACCCAGCCAGTGTATGACCTGAAGTATCACGCCCGTGTTATGGATGGTATTAAAAGGGTAGTTGCCCGCGAAGGCGGGTTTGATGCCATCCCCGTGCCAGTAGCCGGTAAAACAGGCACCGCAGAAGTTGCTGGCAAGGATGACTATTCGTGGTTTGTGGGCTTTGCACCAGCTGATGATCCCAAGTACTGCGCCCTGTGTGTCATCGAACAGGGCGGAAGCGGCGCCTTGGTAGCCATGAACGGAGTCATTCAAACCTTTGCACGTATCTATGAGGTAGATGCTGGCGAAATCACCGTGTGGCAAAACAGAAACGAGCGCTAGTCATGCCTGTTACCCCACGCCTACAGTCTTCGCCTAGCAACCGATCTGGCGCACAAGCCGGGTTTCGCCTGGGTGACATCATACGAAGCCTGAGCTTTCCCGTTTTGGCAGTTGCCTTGATCTTGGCAGCCTACGGGTTGCTCATAGTGTGGTCGGCAACCTATGGATTGAGCGAATACAACTACAATCGACAGCTCATGGGCGTAGGCATTGGCATTTTGTTGATGTTGGTGATTTGGCGGATTAAATACAACCGCTTTTCTTCGCTCACCTTTGTGTTTTTTGGCATCTGTGTGGTGCTTATGCTTCTCCCGCTTGTGCCTGTTATTGGTCAGACCATCAGTGGTGCGCGCAGATGGGTTTTGATCTTTGGTTTTCAGTTTCAGCCATCGGAGTTAGCTAAGATATTCTACATACTGTTTGCCGCTTCGTTACTGGCGCGCTACAAGGGGCGTTTAGACTCGGGGTCTGAGTATCTCAAGTGTTTTGTTTTGTTGCTGGTTCCTATCTTTTGTGTCATGCTCCAGCTAGACTTGGGCACTTCCATGGTACTTTTTGTCATCGGCATGGCAGTAATGTTTGCTGGAGGAGCCAACAGGCGCTGGTTAATCATATCCGTGGTGGCTCTTGGTGCCACCTTTGTTTCGTTTTTGGTTTTGGATGGCTTTCTTGACGAGCTCATGGGCAGGGATGTCTTTATACAAGACTACCAAAAGGACCGCCTCTTGGTTTTCCTTAACCCCGAGCACGACGTAGACCGCGCAGGTTACAATCTCAGGCAGGCTCAGATAGCCATAGGCTCAGGCGGGCTTTTTGGAAAAGGCCTCGGCAATGCTACGCAAAGTGGTCTGGGCTTCTTGCCCGAGGCACCAACTGACTTCATCTTTTGTGTGTTGGCCGAGGAGTTTGGCTTTGTAGGCTCTATGGCACTCATTCTTCTTTACGCCAGCTTGATGTTCTTGGTATTACGCGTGGCGTTTAACTCCTACGATTTCTTTGGCACTCTCATCATTACGGGAATCCTGAGCATGTGGATATTTCAGATTATGGAAAACATTGGTATGAATCTGGGTCTTATGCCCATTACAGGCATTCCTCTCCCCTTTATGAGCTATGGAACATCGTCCATGCTGGTCAATTTTATAGCGTTGGGCTTTATTCTCTCGGTTTGGGCACATCGCAATCCGGTAAAATCTAATGTCTCCCAGCCTGGGCGCAGGGTACAATAGAATGAGAAGCCAAACACCCCAGTTGCCGCACAACGATCGGAACAGCCGAAACACCCTGCTGCCTTGTGTGCTGGGCATAGCTGAAACACCCTGTCGCGTACAGCGCAGCCGAAACACCCTGTCGTCCTGTCGCATTCGGCGCAGCCGAATGTTGCAGGACCTACGAGAAGAATTGAGAAGAGCATGATACCTAAGATTCCTGTCAATATGAAGGCTTTGGCTAAGGCCGGTCAACTGTTTGAGGATGCATCCCAGGCCGAGACGCTCATAGAGGTTTTGGTGGACACGAGCGCCAGCGCTGGGCTTATTTCGCTTTGTCGCAAGGTGCTGACCATACAGCCAGGAGCGGCTCGGCTGACAGTCGTTGGTTTTTGTAGCGAAATGCCCCCGCTCAACAGGGAGGCAGACCTCAGCATCTTGGTGGCAGGCAGCTCGCCGCTTCTCAAAAGAATAATGGAGATAGCGCTTTGGTCGAGGCATGATTGCGTGGTGCTCTCAGAGAATGCTCCCGCGCTGGTGGCCACCGTGCCCGAAGAAGATGCCTTGGAGATAGCTAGAACTATTATCGAGGTTGATCTGGCCAATCCGCAAGAGATACTTGAAGACAGGCTTGCCAAGTGGTGTATCAATCGCCTGCCTCAGCTGCGCATAGCCTTGGCAACCGCCCTTCCATTCATGCGCTATCCGGTAAGCATGGATCTTACCCGGCAGACTGCATTTGAAAATACCGCTATTGCCGCCATCTTTTTCTTACCCGGCGCAGATTTGCCAATACTCACTTTGAACCAATGTAAATTGTTCTATCAAATAGCAGTTATACACCAGGTACCACTCTCACGAGAGCGCCTGGTAGAATTGGCAGCCGTCATAGCCTCTGCCTTTGGGATGCGAGGACTGACTCGCCTCGCCGTACGAAAGCTCTCGCCGGTGAGCTGGCTGGTGCGAGGCACTACTGCCTTTGGTGGCACGATGGCACTTGGGCGCCTTGCCTATGAGCTTTATAGTCGCGGTGGCGGCGTTGTAGAGCTGGCCAAGGGCGGCTTTAATCTTGGGTCTGCATCAGATGCAAAGCAAGAGCAAGCAGGGCAGTCTTGATTAATTCGCAGTCTCAAAGCCTCTGGCCGCACATAGAACCGCTTCTCCCTCGGGTCGAAAAGCCTTCTCGCTATATTGGCTCCGAATACTGTACGAGCAGCGCCCGCGCTCAGGCAGCCAGCGGCAACACCGGGGGCGGGGCTGACTGTCCGAGTAACAACTGGGCCGGCCTAGACGGGGGAGGCTCCCCCGTTATTGATGCGCATCCTCGGGGTCAGCTGACTACGCCCGTACCATCATCAGAGCACCTTGACGTGGCTCTCATCTATCCCGACATATATGACATTGGAGCTTCCAACCAGGCATTGGTAATTCTCTATGACCTGGCTTGCCGCTTGCCAGGCGTTGGTGCAGAGCGCGCCTTTTTGCCCTGGCTGGATATGGCTGCTGTTTTACGTGAGCGCGAACTGCCGCTTTGCAGCCTGGAAAGTGCAAGGCCGCTAAAGGACTTTGACCTTTTGGGCATCACCTTGCCTCATGAACTGGTTGCCACCAATCTGTGCGAACTTTTTGATCTTGCGCACATTCCTCTCCTTGCTACAGGGCGCGGAGAGGATCTGCCCCTGGTCATTGGCGGTGGCCCCGTTGCCAACAACCCAGCGCCATTGTCAGGCTTCTTTGATGCCTTTTGCATTGGAGAGGGAGAAGAAGCCTTTGCTGACGCACTTATGGCACTCGCCCGGGCCAAGCGGCTCAATAAGAGCCGTCCAGAGCGCTTGCGCATACTTGCCGACCTGCCAGGATTTTACGTTCCCAGCATCAAACAAGACAAGGTTCAGCGTCAGATTGTGCAGGCTTTTGCAAACTATCCGGTGGTCATTGACCCTATCTTGCCTTTTGTTGATGTGAGCCAAGATCGCTTTTCGGTTGAGATATTTCGCGGCTGCACCCGCGGTTGCAGATTTTGTGCAGCTGGCATGGTCGGTAGACCGGTTCGTGAGCGCTCTGCCGATGTCATCGTACAGGCGGTAACGCAGGGTCTGGCCACCACCGGGCTGTCCGAAGCCTCGCTTAACTCGCTTTCGAGCACCGATCACAGCCAGATAGCACAGGTGCTCAGACGTCTGGCACATCGATACCTTGGCAGCGACACTAAAATCAGTCTGCCTTCGCAGCGTATGGACTCCTTTGGGGTATCAATGGCTGCCCTGGTGTGCGGTTCACAAAAAAAAGGATCACTCACCTTTGCTCCTGAAGCGGGAACCCAGCGTCTGCGTGACGTTATCAACAAAAATATCACCGAAGATGATATTTTGGGTGCCATTTGCGCTGCCTACGAGGCAGGATGGCGCCGAACCAAGCTCTACTTCATGTTGGGGCTTCCTACCGAGACCGATGAAGACATCGAAGCTATAGTTGAGCTTGCCAACAAGGCTTATAACGCTGCCAAGGATGCCGTAGAAGACAACGAGCGCGCAAAAGTGCGCATGAGCATTTCCGCCGCAGTCTTTGTGCCCAAGGCGCATACTCCCTTCCAGTTTTGTGGACAGGTTCCTCAAGAAGAGCTGAATAGACGCGTGCACTTGCTCAAGTCAGCTCGCTTGCACAAGGGCATAGACTTACACTGGCACGATCCGTCTTCTTCTATGATAGAGGCGGTGTTTTCTCGCGGCGACGCTTCTCTTACCGCTTTAGGGATACAGGCATGGAAGCTGGGTGCTCGCTTTGATGCATGGAGTGAGCAATTTGACCTTGCAATATGGGAAGAAGCTGCAAGTGCCTTGGGTATGGATCTCGCCTCGCTTGCCGAGCGTTCTTTAGGGCTGGAAGAACCGCTGCCCTGGGACTTCATAACCGGTGGTGTAAGCAAGGAGTTCCTCGTGCGCGAATACCAACACTCGCTTGCCGCTGTGCTCACTCCCGACTGTACTCGTGCAACCTGTGGCTCCTGTGGTGTATGTAACGACGACGTTTTAACAGAAGTGGTGGCTTACCGTGGCTGAGTTTAGGTTGCGTATTGGTTTTGCTAAGACCGGTGCCGCGCTGTGGCTCTCGCACCTTGAGCTGGTGCGCGCCATGGAGCGCTGTGTGCGCAGATCTGGCCTGCCTTACGCTATTTCGCAAGGTTTTAATCCCCATATGAAACACTCTTTTAGCGCTGCGTTGCCGGTTGGCACTGCCTCACTGGGTGAGTATATGGACGTTGAATTGGTCAGTCTGGTAAAACCAGCTGAGGCTCTGATGGCGCTACGAGCGGTTGAGCACTACTGCCTGCCTATACACACAGCCGAATATGCACAAAAAGATGAAGCCTCGTTGCAAGTTGCCTTCAATAAAGCCAGCTACTGTATTGAGTTGGCTGACATGAAACATGACGAGTACGCCGACCTCCTTAAGCGGCTGCTTGCCCTTACAGAGATTACAGTCCTCAAAAAGGGAAAGCCCAAGACCTACGATCTTAATCACTATCTGGTTGACGCTTGGGCAAGTCCGGGCAACCACACAGCCCTCCACTTGAGCCTACTCAGCCGACCCGAAGGATCTCTCAGGCCAGAAGTTATTCTTCATGCAGCTGCAGACTCAGACTACGAAATAAGCATTACGTCCATAACACGCACAGCTCTTGAGCAAGCATAGTGGAAACTGCGGTATACTCAAAGTATGACCATCGATCTTTCTAGCTTAAATAGTCAACAGTACGAAGCTGCCACTACTACTGAGGGGCCGCTTCTTCTTTTGGCTGGAGCGGGCACAGGTAAGACCCGGGCGCTCACCTACCGTATTGCGCATATGATTGAAAACTGTGGGGTTGCTCCTTGGCAAATACTTGCCATCACCTTTACGAACAAGGCAGCCGCCGAGATGCGTGAGCGTCTTGCAGAGCTTTTGGGCACGACCCGCGGTATGTGGATTATGACCTTTCACGCGCTTTGTGTACGCATTTTGCGGAGGCATGGCGAGCTCCTTGGTTTTAGTGCTCATTTTACTATCTACGATGATGACGACTCCAAACGGCTGGTAAAAGAAATCATGGAAGAGCTGGACATTAGCCATAAGAACTATTCACTCAACTCTATCCGCGCTCGCATCTCAACAGCAAAAAATGAACTCGTTGATGCAGAGCAGTTTTTTCAAAGCGCCAAGATTCCTCGCGACAAGCAGGCAGCGCGCGTCTACCGAGAGCTCACGCGACGTCTCAAGCAGGCAGATGCCATGGATTTTGACGATTTATTACTGTACACATGGCAGCTTTTTAAGGATCACCCCACCGTGCTTGAGCAATACCAGGAGCAGTTCAGATATATCTCCATTGACGAGTACCAGGACACTAATCACGTCCAATACCAGATTGCAACCCTCCTTGCGGCAAAGTACCAAAACATCATGGTTGTGGGCGATGACGACCAATCAATCTACTCGTGGCGCGGTGCCGATATCCGCAATATCTTAGGGTTTGAGAATGATTATCCCAAGGCCAAGGTATTGCGCCTTGAACAAAACTATCGCTCTACCTCCTCAATTCTTGATGCGGCCAATCAGGTCATAGCCAATAACGAAAACCGTAAGCCCAAGCGTCTCTTTACCGAGGGAGAAAAGGGCGAGCCAATTCGCCTCTATTTGGCAAGTGACGAGAGAGACGAGGGGCGCTGGGTTGCTGGAGAGATTGAGCGTCTTCACAGAGCAGGGCATGGCTACAATGACTTTGCACTTTTTTATCGCACTAACGCCCAGTCGCGCATGCTGGAAGACATGCTGCTGCGTGCCGGGGTGCCCTATCGCATCTATGGAGGCACGCGCTTCTTTGATCGTGAGGAGATTCGAGACCTCATGGCCTACCTCAAGCTTATCGTAAATCCACTGGACGACATTGCAGCCAAGCGCATCATCAACAAGCCGCGCCGAGGCATAGGCCAAACAACAGTTACTCGCTTGGAGCAACGTGCGGCTGATGAGCAGTGCAGCTTTATGGATGCCGCAGAGCTGGCGCTTGCCGAGGAGACGCTTGCCAAAGCCGCACAAAAAAGTGTGAGCGAGTTTGTACAGCTCATCAAGGATATGCGATTGCTCGAGGGCGATCTACGCAATATAGTGGAAATAGTTGCCGAAAAGAGCGGGATAATGGACCATCTCGCCTCCTTGCCCTACGAAGAGGCCACTACTCGTCGCCAAAATGTACAGGAATTCTTTGGCGTTGCCTCGGAGTTTTCGTTAGGGCAAATGAACGAATCAAACAGTTTGCTGCCGGCAGACGAGTCTTTGAGTGCTGGGCAGCAAGAGCAGGCAGCAGCTCCCTTGATTGCCTTTATGGAGTGGCTTGCCCTCAGGAGCGATCTGGACACCATGGTAGAGGGAGAAGACTACATCAAGTTGATGACGGTACACTCAGCCAAGGGCCTGGAGTTCAAAGTAGTTTTCATAGCTGGTATGGAAGAGGGGGTATTTCCCCATATGATGAGCGTCAAAGAAGGGCGAGGGGTAGAAGAGGAGAGACGCTTGGCCTATGTGGCCATCACGCGAGCACGTCAATTGCTCTATCTCACCTGCGCAGTACAGCGCTCGCTCTATGGTACTTCATCGGCCAACCCAGTCTCGCGCTTTGCTACCGAAATACCCTCATCACTGCTCAAGCGCATAGGGCTGGGTTCGCAAGGCATGCGAGGCACCGGCTGGGAGAAACGCGGCAGTCGAGGTGGCATCTATGGCTCGGGCACTACCAGTCCTGTTGGCAGGGTCTTTGGTAGCGGCAGACGAGAAAGTCTCTCCGGCATCCAGGGCGTAGTTCAAGAAGTGCCAACAAAGGCTCAAAGAGAGGTCTTGGTCTTTACGGTAGGCGACCTGGTTGAGCACAAGGTATTTGGACGCGGCAGAGTCCTTTCTGTTGATAAGGACACTATTGAGGTACAATTTGATAAGAACAGTAAAACCCGTAAGCTGCTCATTGAGTTGGCACCCATCGTCAAGATCAAAGAATAAAAGGCGCCGGCAGCAATAGCCTAAAGCTCCTTGGGGAGAGAAAAAGACTATAACATGACAAACTATATAGCATATAACGATAAGGATCAGATACGTCGAGACGTAAGAAGTGTTGTATTAGGTGTGGCTGCCTTTATCCTGACCATGAGCCTTGTATCCGCGGTGGTGCTGGCCGTTGCCGTCGTCTTTGAAAACATGGGCGAATTAATGCAAGTGGTTGAAGAAATGGACGGCCCAATGAGCTTTGAAAGCTCGAGTCAATTAGCAGACTTTTCTATTGAGTCAATAGGTGATTATATTGGCCTTGCTTCCATTCTCGGCATGCTCTGCGGTCTACCCTGGCTTTTTTTGGTGCGTGGTAAAAAGTTCCTCACCTCTGATGTTACGCGAGTACACAGTAAGGTCAACATCCCTACGATTTCTTTTCTTTTTATTCTCATCTTAGGCGTTCAGTTTTTGATGGTACTTATACAAACGGGAGTTGAACCCCTCTTTGAGCAAACAGGCGGCTCGTTTACCGAGGCTCTCGAAGAGAGCACCGCGAGTCTGGTGAGCTGGCCTTGGGGCGTGCTGTATGTGGTTATCCTCGGGCCCATCTTTGAAGAGCTGGTGTTTAGGGGAGCTGTCATGCGCAGGCTCGAGCGTCACGGCGCTAACTTTGCCATCATTGTATCTTCCGTGCTTTTTGGGCTCTATCACATGATTTTGTTTCAGGCGATATTCGCATTTTTCATCGGTCTCATTCTTGCTTATGCGGCTGGCAGGTTCTCGCTTAAATGGGCGATACTTCTCCACATGCTCAATAACGGCTTGGCTGTTTTGCAGGTTCACTTTGCGTTGGATGAGACCTTTGCCCTCGTTGTGCTCATCTGTTACTTTGTTGCCTTTATTATTACCCTCGCAGTCCTCATAGCAAAGAAACGACTTATTACGGCTCAAAGAAGGGCAGGCGCGCCCCTTAATCCTCGAGTGTACGCCTATGCCTTTTCGAGCCCCTGGATAATTGCCTACCTTTTCATAACTACCCTCGTAGCCGTTCAGCTTCTCTTTATCTGACTCATGCTCATTTGCAGTGCCAGCTCCGTTACCAAGTCCTTTGGCCTCAGGGTGCTCTTTTCTGACGCTTCATTTACCATTCAATCCAATGAACGCATTGCCTTGGTTGGAGCCAATGGATCGGGCAAAACCACCCTACTCAATATCATATCTCAGCGCGATGCAATAGATTCGGGTACGCTGACGCTTGCCAAGGGTATGCATCTTGGTTATCTGGAGCAGGGCACCCTGGGAGCAGTGAGCGAGAAAACCGTTCTTGAGCAGGTACTCGGAGCCAAGCAGGAGCTACTGAACGTAAGGGCACGACTCACCGAGCTGGAAGAGGAATTGGCCTCTACCAGCCCCTCTGGGCCTACTGATGACAAGGCTTCCTCTCAAGAGGCCGAGCGGCATGAACAGCTGCTCAAGGAATACGGCAGACTCTCAGATAGCTTTGACAATGCAGGCGGTTGGCACATGGATGCTGATGCCCAAACCGTATTAGCCGGACTGGGCTTTAAGACGGCAGACGCAAGCCGCAGGGTGGATGAGTTTAGCGGTGGCTGGCAAATGCGCATTGCCCTGGCTCGCCTGCTTTTTGCACGCCCTGATTTGCTGCTCCTTGATGAGCCTACCAACCACCTCGATCTAGAGAGCGTACGCTGGCTTGAGTCTTTCTTGCGCAGTTACGAAGGCGCAGTAGTGGTAGTTAGCCACGATCGCGCCTTTATGGACGGCATGGTTACCCGCATCTGGAATATAGAAAACGAGCAGATCCACCTGTATCGAGGTAACTACAGTGCCTTTGAGTCAGCACGAGACAAAGAGCGCGAGCTGCGCCAGGCTGCCTACGAACGACAAAAAGAAGAGATTGCCCAGATGGAAGTGTTTATCAATCGCTTCAGGTATAAAGCTTCCAAGGCACGACAGGTGCAAGAGCGAGTCAAGAAGCTTGAGAAGCTCGAGCGCATTATTCCGCCGGAGGGCAAGCCTAAGATCAGCTTCAGGTTTAAGCAACCGCCGCGTACCGGGGATTTAGTCATTGAGCTCAAGGACATTGCCAAGGCTTACGGCAGCCTGGATGTCTACGGCGGAAAGCACCCGCTGCTCAACTTAAAGCTCTATAGAGGCGACCGTGTAGCCCTGGTTGGTCCAAACGGCGCTGGTAAGTCTACCATGCTTAAGATTTTAGCCGACGTGCTTACCTTTGAGTCCGGGCAGCGTGTGCTTGGTACCAAGGTTGCCTCAAGCTACTTTGCGCAGCATCAGGTAGAAGAGCTGCGGGCAAGCGCCACAGTGTTTGAAGAGCTCGACGGTGTGGCGCCTGGCTGGACCATAGGGGAGGTGCGCGGTCTTTTGGGCGCCTTTCTTTTTGTAGGAGACGATGTCAATAAGAAGGTCAGCGTGCTCTCGGGTGGAGAGAAGAGTCGACTCGCCCTGGCAAAAATGCTCGTGAGCCCTACGCCTTTGCTCTGCATGGACGAGCCCACTAATCACTTGGATATTTCTTCTGCCGATGTTCTTGAAGCGGCGCTCTTGGCATTTAGCGGCACCCTGGTTCTTATTACGCATGACCGTCACCTGATACGCAAGGTGGCAAACCGCATTATCGAGATTGACTCGGGTCGTGTGCGAGAATTCATTGGAGACTATGACTATTATCTTGGCAAGATAGAAGAAGAGGCTGTTGCCTCGCTGGGAGCTGATGAGAAGCCGAGCTACTACCAAGATGCTTCGCGCTTGGCACTTCCAGCAGACAAGCCCGTACGCAGCAAGAAGCACGCACACTCAGACAAGGTGAGCACCATGAGTGCCAGAGCAGCGCTTCCCTTGTCACCCTCAAGTGACAAGGGAAGCGCTGCTCTGTCGCACGTGCCACCACCCCTGGCATCCGCAGCTGGCCCCAAGACCAAGGAGCAAAAGCGACTCGAAGCTGAGGCTCGCACGCGCACCTATCAAAATCTCAAGGACGATCGAGCACGGCTTAAGGTGCTGGAGCCAGAGCTTGAGCAGGCACAGGAAGAATATGATCGCATCGTAGAGGCCATGGCAGATGAGGCGCTTTATAATGACAAGGAAAGCTTTACCGCGCTTATGGACAGGTATAATGAACTCAAGCGAACTATTCCCCGCTTAGAGGAGGAGTGGTACGAGATAACTGCACGTATAGAATTCGAATTGAATGGATAATTGATTTATGGATCCTGTGATAGTAAACGAAATATTTCATACGAAGGTTTTTGGCCTCATACCTCTTACGGGCATTATCATGCTCCTTTGTTTTGTTCCTGCCATCGTTGTGCATGAAGTTGCTCATGGCTATATGGCATGGAAGCTGGGTGATCCCACTGCAAAGAGCAGAGGAAGGCTCTCCCTTAACCCCCTTAAGCATATTGATCCCTTTGGTACGGTAATACTACCTATCTTTCTCGCTTTAATGGGAGGGCCAGTTTTTGGCTATGCAAAGCCGGTGCCCTATAATCCCAGCTACTTCAAGGATATCAGAAAAGGCGAGCTTCTTACCGGAATGGCTGGGCCTGCATCTAACCTGCTTATGGGAGGTGTGGCCGCGTTTGCATGCATAGCACTTGTTTTGACGGGCTTTCTTTCTGGAGCAGTTTCCACCTGGGTCATTTTGATAAGCTACTACTTTATCTTTATCAATTTCGTTTTGATGTTCTTCAATCTTCTTCCCATACCTCCGCTTGATGGATCAAGCATCATGGCTCCCTTCCTGTCTGACCGAGCACTCCAGAAGTACTACAGTGTGCAGCGCTACGCCCTGCCCTTTTTGCTCATCCTTCTTTTTGTGGTGCCCTGGCTTACGACGCAGCTTGGTTTTCCGTTTTCTCCTATTCAAGCTTACATTGGAGTTACGGCAGGCAATCTGGCAGGTTTATTCCTTGATGCTATTACCTCCATTGTCGGCTGATATTTGAGCAGTAAGAAAGGTTCCTCAATGACCAAGCAAGTGTTATTAACTGGAGACCGACCCTCGGGGCAGCTGCACCTGGGGCACTATGTGGGCTCGCTCAAAAACCGTTTAAGCCTACAAAACAGCGGTAACTACGACTGCTACGTGCTTATCGCAGACGTTCAAGCGCTCACCGATAACTTCTCCTCTCCCCAAAAGGTAGCGGAGTCGGTGCATGAGGTGGCCTTGGATTACCTTGCAGTGGGTCTTGACCCCACGCTCACCACAATAGCCATACAATCTCAGATACCCGCCATTGCCGAGCTCACCATCTTCTACCTTAACTTGGTATCGCTTGCTCGCGTGGAGCGAAACCCCACCGTCAAAGCCGAGCTGGCAACCAAGAACTTTGGTGAAGGTGTGCCCTGCGGCTTTGTGGTGTATCCTGTAAGCCAGGCGGCCGACATCACCTTTTGCAAGGCCAATGTGGTGCCTGTTGGAGTAGATCAGCTACCTATGCTCGAGCAAACCCGAGAGATTGTACGCAGCTTCAATAATTACTATGGCAACGTATTGGTGGAGCCCGAGGCCATGCTTGCCGCCGATGAGCTCAGCAGGCGACTGCCCGGTACTGATGGCAACGACAACAAGATGAGCAAGAGCCTCGGCAACGCAATCTATCTGGGAGATACCAAAGATGAACTGTGGCAAAAGGTTCGCAGTATGTTTACCGACCCGCTACATTTGCGCGTTGATGATCCGGGGCATATCGAAGGAAATACGGTCTTTACCTACCTGGATGTTTTTGCCTCTGATAAGGCTGAGGTCGCACGTTTGAAAGAGCATTATCAGCGTGGTGGCCTGGGAGACATGACAGTAAAGAAATATCTTTTTGAGGTGCTGGATGCAGAGCTTGCTCCTATTCGTGAACGTCGTATGGAGTACGCAAAAGACCCCGCCTATGTACGTCAGGTTTTAGAAGCTGGCACACTTGCTGCCAACGAAGTGGCTGGACGAACTCTAGAAGAGGTCAAGACTGCCATGAGGATAAACTATTTTATGGACGAATTGTGAAGAATTATTATTGGAGAGTAAGGGTTTCTGTGAGCGAGTAGATTGCCTTCAAAAAAGAGTTCGTGCTGAAAGGAGTGTATACCTGATACATGACTGAGGTACGGAGTCTATTTGAAAGGCAAGATGCCGCTCACAGGAAGCCGGAAGAGAGGGTTTCTGTGAGCGAGTAGATGGCCTTGAAAAAAGAGTACGTGCCGACAGGAGTGTATACCTGATACATGACTGAGGTACGGAGTCTATTTGAAAGGCAAGATGCCGCTCACAGGAAGCCGGAAGAGAAGGTAATGTCATACAATGTAAAAACAGCAGACTTCGAAGGCCCCTTTCAGTTGCTTTTGCATCTGGTAAGCCAGCGAAAGGTTGACATTGGCAATATCTCGATAACCGAGGTGGCAAGCCAGTACCTGGAGTATCTGGGAGACATGAAGAATCTCGACATGGATGTGGCCTCAGACTTTGTTGAGGTTGCTGCCAGCTTACTGGCAATCAAAGCTTCCTCTCTTTTGCCCAATGCCTCAGACTACGAATTTGACACCGATGAATTTGACGACATCGAACCTGAGCAAGCCAGAGAGATACTTATCTCACGCCTCGTGGCTTACAAACAGTTTAGGAATGCTGCTGCCGCTCTTTCTTCTCGCATGGAAAACGAGGGAAGAATGCATGCGCGTCATGCAGGGCTGGAGATGCCTTTTCTTTCGGTATTGCCAGACTATCTTGATGGAGTCAATCTCGAGAATTTGGCGCTCATCTGTGCTGGTTTGGCTGCAAGGCGCGAAGAGTTCCTCATGGAGGCACGGCATATTGCCGCACGACCCATACCGGTAGAAAGCTGCCTGGAAAACATCTGCGAGCGTCTCTCAAAAAAGAGGCGGATGACCTTTAGCGAGCTCTTGACCGACCGCCGAGACAGCGCAACGCTCATAGCAAGCTTTTTAGCCATGCTTGAGTTATTCCATAGAGGCATGATTGATGTTGAGCAACAAGAACTTGATGGAACCATAGTGCTGAGCTGGATAGACGAAGAGCACTGGGCTCCTGCTGTCCCTCTACCAGGCGAAGCAAGCCCGGTAGACGATTATTTGGAAAAAAAGAACTAGAGGAGTGATTGTGATGGCACAAGAGGACTTGTATGGAGTTCTGGAAGCCTTGTTATTTGTATCTGATGAGCCAGTGAGTGCAGCAGAACTGGCCAAGATTATAGAAGCACGCCCTTCTGAGGTAGACAGCGCTCTGGCCTTTTTGGCACACCGTTTTGCTGACGAGGAGAGAGGTATACAGCTGCGTGAGGTAGCAGGAGGATGGCGGTTGTATTCGCACCCAGCCTATCACGAAGTCATCGAACGTTACGTAGCATCTTGGGACACCCGCTCGCTCTCGCAGGCTGCCTTGGAAACCCTTGCAGTCATAGCCTATCATCAGCCGGTAACACGCTCAAATATCAATGCCATCCGTGGCGTAGGCTCCGAGGGAGTGGTTTCTTCGCTCGTAGAAAAGGGATTGGTGCGCGAGACAGGGCGTGCCTCTGCTCCAGGAAATGCCATTCTCTACGGCACCAGCCGCACCTTCTTAGAACGTTTTGGCCTCAAGAGCCTCGGCGATCTGCCCCCCTTGGAACAATTTGCCCCCGACGACTACACCAAGCAGGTCATTCGTGAGCGTCTTTCTGCCGCCGCTGGCAATACCTCTACACTTGAGCTCGATGCCAGTGCCGAGCAGATGTCCAGAGATACTCAAGACTATGACGACGATGATCGTGATGACTTTGATGAAAAGTACGACTCCGAATATGACGCTGAGCTCGAGCTTGCAAGAGAATTGAGCGAATCATAGAGCGTCTCTACCCTATGCGCCTTCAGAAGTTTTTAGCTCGCGGCGGAGCTGCTTCGCGCCGTGGATCAGAAGACCTGATGACTGCTGGCAGGGTTACGGTAAATGGAGCGGTGGTGAGGGAGCTTGGCAGCAAGGTTGACCCCTTGAAAGATGAGGTGCGCGTAGACAACAAGCTGGTGACCCTTGCAGATCAAAAAGACTACTTTATGATGCACAAACCTGCCGGATATCTCACTACGATGTTTGATCCGCAGGGGCGTCCTACTGTGTGCGATCTACTACCCAAAGAGCGTGCCGCCGGTCTCTTTCCCGTGGGCAGACTCGACTATGACACCACAGGCCTCCTGCTATTTATGACCGATGGCGAGCTGGCTCACCGTCTCTTGCATCCAAAAAATCACGTGGCAAAGCGATATCTGGTAACCGTGGATGGTGTTCTCACCAACGCAGATGTGATGCAATTAAGCGAGGGCATCGAGCTTCACGACGGTTTGACCAAGCCGGCAGTGGTTGAGATTCTGGGCGCTCCGCTGGGCAACGGTTCTGGCACCAATCATCTTAAGCAGTTCAAGAAACTCAATACCAACGAACGTATACAACTGGCTGCTGGCGAGCTGCCAGTTGTGACAACTGAGGCAAGTATCACGATATCTGAGGGCCGTAAGCGCCAGGTCAAGCGTATGTTTGCCTACGTAGGCCGCCCGGTAGTCAGTCTGCATCGCCAAGCCTTTGGTTCTGTTGTGCTGGGCGATCTTGCGCCAGGTGAATGTAGAAAGCTGACTACAGAAGAGGTTGCAGGTTTACAGAACGCAGTGCGGATGGAAGCTGTTTGAGCACCGTTGACTTGAGGGAGTATTGCAGCAGCACCTGCTGAGAGGGAGGGGAGCTGTGTCTTCAGTATCCAGTCAAGTTGAGACCTTCGAGTGTGCCTCTAAACATAGGGCCAGTTTTGCTGAATCTGGCAAAGTCATCGGGAAAGACTATCGAGCTTCGTTTGTGCAAGCGAGCTTCCTCGGCAGGTTCCAGGATTTCTGCAACAAACTGGCTGCAGAAGCGACGATACTTTCTCTTCCAATAAGGAAAACGCACCGCAGCCATCAAGACTCCAGGCACATCATACTTCCAGATCTTGCAGCTATCATGGAAGGAAGCCAAATGCTTTTTCATTTCGTCGTAGTCTTCTTGAGATACCGAGATCTTATACAAGGCGCACTTAACGTTTTTGCGCTTTTGACAGATTTTTTCGGGCTCTTCGATATGAAAGCCTCTTCGGGTAAAGCTGTAGAACTTACCCTTCTCATCGTCAAAACCTATCGAAGCATGCGAATAGTAGCCCCGAATCAAGAAGAGAATAAACAAAGAGAAATTGTCTGAATGCTTTGTGAGTAATACAAAAACATCCCGCGTGTCGCTCATCGACCGACCTCTCGTTATCAACACGACCGTGCACTCTTAAGAGTTTTTACAAACCTAACTGGTATATGCTAGCAGAAAACAGAAAAAACCGCCAATACGCGCCCAGTTTTGTTACCAGTTGCATGGGGTTGGTTCACTAGTCACACATCTGTCGTCCTGTCGCGTTTTGCGCAGACCTACTACAGGTCTGTCTATAATGCTAGCAGACCCTGCGGTCCTGTCCTGCAACATTCGAGCGCAGCTCGAATGTTGCACGAACCGCTCTTCGAGCGAACGCGACATGAGGTGTAGGATGAGTTGGACTGAACTGTTACATGGGTTGCCAGGGGGACGGTTACTTTTAGCGCTGCAAAAAAACTATAATTATTGAGCAGATATTACGGTTGTGCATGATTTCCAGGGAAAATAACCCTTAGATAGCCTGAATATGGCTATTCTAGTGTACTTAGGCACAAAAAATCGTGCACAACCGTCATTGTGGCACAAATTCTGGCTAAATAATGTAGAAGAGGCTTGAGCAGATACAGGTAACGGGGCAGGAGCATGTGACAAGACGGAAGTTATCAGTAGCACTCTTGCGGACTCCTCCCTTCTTTGAGGCAGGTGTAGACTTGCTCTACAGCAGCAAGTACATCGTCATGCAATGGGGCAAAGAATTCGGTATGAGAGGGTTGTATACCCAAGAAGACCACTTCTTTACAGCATGCTTTGAGTTCACTCAGTAGATAGGTGAGGGGAAGTGAGTGAGTAGTGATGAGGTAGTCAGTAAAGACCTCCTCCTCATGCAAAATGCGTACTGCGCCAGGCTCAAGTCCCATGTCTGCCGCATCTACCACAAGGAGGTAGTCCGGTGACTTTCTGCGAATGACTGCCAACTCGTCTTCGGGCGTCTGTCCTCCATCGATGACCTCCCACCCACTAGCGGGATCATCCATAAGCATCTTGGCAAGCAATGGCCCAGCTGCATCATCGCCTCTTAGCACGCTGCCAACAGTAAGAATCAAGGAGTTGCTACTCAAGGGCGCACCTCTCTCGCCATTAAGTACACCGTGCGAGAGCGCATGATACGATTGAGAGACTGAGCAAAGCTCAGCAGCCAGACAGCAGAGGATTGCCCTAAGTTTTGTAGTGCTACAAGCAGATAAGCCGCATGGTTTTTGTCTATCTGAATCTCCCCATGCCTCAGTATGCCTTCGAGCTTGTAGCGCGCTTGACTTCCCTCTGGCAGCATCTCGATCAGCTTGCGGTATTCATGCATTGGGCACCGGAACGCTTCACTCAAGCAGTCGATGACACCCGTGTGGTGCCCAACAGCTAAAGCGTAGTAGAGCACTTCTTGAGACTGCTCAGGAACTGCACGCTCGCTATCAACAAACTTGGTGCTCAATTGATAGAAGATTACCTCACCGCCGTCAGTAGAGCTACTGCTGCTCATAACAAGCTTCCATGCTGGCAGTAAGGGCACAAAGCTCAGTCTTGAGCTCGGTAAGCACCTCTCTCTTGCGCGGATCGCTCGCCTCAGAAATCAGGGCTTGTATGCTGATAAGAGCGTCCTCACCGCCAGACTCGAGAGCTGCCATGAACTCGTTGGACATGTCCTTGCCCGAGCGATAACCAGAGAGCACCCGTGCCTTGCGCTCGATAGCCGTTCTCACCTTATAGGGTATGGCCTCAAAAGGCAGGGGAGCAAGCTCGCCGGGCAGCTCCGCAGATGTGCTTCTCTGAAGCTTTTGTTCAAGCAAGCCTAATGCCATCGCAAAACCATAGATGGTTTGAGCAGGGGTGGGTGGGCAGCCGGGAACATAGACATCTACAGGAAAAAGCTGGTCAGTTCCACCCCACACACAATAGTTGTCGTGAAAGATGCCACCCGTGCAGCCGCAGGCTCCGTAAGACACAACGAGCTTGGGGTCGGGCGCACCCTGCCAGGCACGCAGTGCAGGCATGCGCATCGAGCGGGTGAGCGAGCCCGTATATATCAAGATGTCTGCGTGACGCGGGCTGGGTGTGTTTTTGATGCCAAAGCGCTCGGCGTCAAACACCGGAGTGATGGTTGAGAAGATTTCTATCTCGCAGCCATTGCAGCCTCCGCAGTCAATGCGATAGAGATAGACAGAGCGTTTGATGCTGTTTAAGAGGGCAGACTTGGCCTTGATGATGCTTTCATCAAGGGTAATCCTATCCAGCTTATATTGAAGGCGACTGGGGTATTCGTGATCTATTAACACAGCCACTCACCTTCCTCTTTGGATTGCTCCATTAAGCGTTGTACGTCGTACTTTTGCTTGCACTTGGGGCACACCTTGGCGTACTCCAACTTCTGGGCCGCGGTGTTTGTGTCTTTGCCTTGAGCCAGTATGCGCGCCACGTACGCAACCTGCTTGGCAGGAGCAAAGTGAGAGCCGCATTGTGTGCAGGCTTGCAGGTGGTAAACGCAGAGCTCTTCCATGTCTTCCTTGGTCATGACTGCCAGCTCAAATTCTGTACCCAGCCTGATGGCCTTGCTGGGACAGACCTCCTCGCAACGCCCACAAAACACGCATCTACCGTAGTTGATCGACCAGGTCTTGGTGCCCTCTCTCATATCAAGCGGTGTTTGAATGGCATTGGGAGGGCAGGCCACTGCGCAGGCAGAGCATACCATGCACTTGACATGATTATGCTCGGGCTTGCCTCGCACATCCTGTGGCCGCTCAAGCGGCGCAAAGGGATACTTGACGGTGGCGTTGCCGGTTCTGAGAACCTCTTTAATGGTTTTAAACACGTGCCTCTTCTTTCTTACATTTCAAACTAGATAATCACCGTGCTTTTTTCCAGCGGTGAGTGTTTGCGGTTGCGGCAGTAGCTCTCTAATTGCTGGCGACTCAACACTTGTTGCTTTTTGCTCTTAACATCAATAACAGCTACACGCTCGGCGCAGGAGTAGCAGGGGTCAATGCTACCCACTATCATGGCAGCGTCAGAGATGGTGTTGCCTCTGAACATATACCTGAGCGGCGGCCAGTTACTGTACGTAGAGGCTTTGGCTCTCCACCGGTAGCACTTTTGATTATCGCCGATCATAGACCAGTGAAGATCTTCTCCGCGGGGAGCCTCGGTGAGAGCCACCGCAAAGCGATGCGGCTCGTGCGACCAAGACTCATTTAAGATGGGGCCGCCCGGTGTATTTTCTAAAAGCTCTCCGATAATTGACAGGCTGTCCATGAATTCGTCAATCCGTACCAAGGTGCGTCCCTTGACATCGCAACTTTCTTGAGTAATGGGAGAGCGCTCAATGAACTTATAGCCATCATAGGGGTGCAACCAGCGCGCATCACGAGCAAAGCCGCTGCCTCTGATGGTGGGCCCCACCGGGCTGTAGTCGCGCGCCACCCCTTTATCGAGTATGCCAATGCCCTCGGTGCGTTTGAGGAAGTGTGGCGTGCTGAGCAGCTCGTCAACAAGATGCTTAACATCGGTGCGCAGCTCATCGAGACACTTGAGGGTTGCCAGCTTTTGCTCTGCCAGGATGTCGCGGCGCACTCCACCGATGAGGTTGAGTCCATAGGTCTTGCGTGCTCCGGTAAGCATCTCTGCCAGATCCATGGACTTCTCGCGCACCCTGAACATATGGTGGAAGCCTGTATCAAAACCGCTGAAGTGGCAGACCAAGCCTAAGTTGAGCAGGTGCGAGTGCAGCCGCTCGGTTTCTAAGATGATGCTCCTGATGTACTGAGCCCTGAGCGGCACCTCGATCTGCTGTGCCTTTTCGATGGTCTCAACGTAGGCAACGGAGTGGGCAAAGCCACAGATGCCGCAGATGCGCTCTGCTAAGAAGGGCACGGTATCGTAGTTCATGCGCGATTCAGCACACTTTTCCATGCCGCGGTGCACATAAAACATGCGATAGTCGGCATCGATGATGTCTTCGCCCTCCACAAACAACCTGAAGTGACCCGGCTCGTCTGAGGTAATATGCAAAGGCCCCATGGGCATGACAGTGGTGTCGTGCCCAGCCGTCTCATAAAGGAATTCGTAGTTTTCTACATCGGTTGTGGGTTCGGGGCGGTGTCGGTAGTCCATGGTATCCTTGCGAAGCGGATAGAGCCCTTCAGGCCAGTCGTCGGGCAAGACGAGGTTTCGCCTGTCGGTTATTCCGAGCGCCTTGAGTCCAAACATGTCCTGCACCTCGCGTTCGCCCCATATCACGGCGGGTACCCGCGAGCTGGCTGAGTAAAACTCGCAGCTGTCTGCCGGAACCTCAACGCGTACCGTGCAAAAGCAAGGGTCGGCTCCTTCCATAGAGAGTACGTAGTAAAGCGCATAGCGCCCATTCAGCGGTCGCTCATCATTGCCTACCAGTACCGAGAACCACCCATCGCGCTCGTAGTAGAGATGCTCAACGAGCTCGGGAGCCTGCTTGGGCGTGCTTTCTATCACGACCTGATTGTCAGCGCTCCACGATACCCCTCGTACCGCCTCAGGAAAGCGTTCCTTTGCTGACAACACATGAGTTTCACCGCTTCTTAACTCTTTATCATTCATCAAATAAGTCCTTAATGACAGGTGCCTCAAGCAACACATTGCCTTCTTCCTGCAACACTATAGCCGTTGCCGCCTCAATGCCTTTGAAGAGCTGTTGTGGCATGGCTACGCCAAACCAGAGTATCACGACCACCAAAAGAATCTGGGGAACCAGCGCAAATACCCCCACTTCTCCCTTGGCAGCATCTTCCGGCGCCTTGCTCAAGACCATTTTTGAAATGGCACGGAAGCAGGCGGCTATGACCACCGTCAAAACCAGGCCAAAGATGACCACCACTATGATGTTGCCAGAAACTACGGCCGCTATAATGGCAAGCACTTCCGACACAAAAAGCGCAAAGGGAGGAAAGCCCGCCAGCGACACAAAGCCAATGACCAGCAGCACAGCAGTAGCAGGCGCCACTTGCAGGACGCCTTTGATTTTGGAGAGCTCGCGCGTGCCGTACTTCATATCCAAATTGCCCGTAAGGCAAAAGAGCAAGGCTTTGATGAAGCCATGAAAGACACAGTGCAACAGAGCAGCTGCTATGCCCAAGGGGCCGCCAAAGCCCAAGCAGAGTGCCACGATACCGATGTTTTCGCAGCTGGAGTAGGCAAGCAGACGCTTGACATCATCTTGCATGAGCATGGCGAAGGCAGCAATGATCACGGAAACTATGCCAATAATCAGCATGATCATCTGAGGGAAGCCAGATCCCAAGGTCTCTACGGCAAGTGTATAGAAGCGCATGATGATAAGCACGGCGCACTTGAGCAGCACGCCAGAAAGCAGAGCCGAAACGGGGCTTGGAGCCTCTGAGTGCGCATCGGGCAGCCAGGTATGCAGGGGAAAGAGACCCGCCTTGGTGCCAAAGCCCACTACGGCAAAGACAAAAGCAATTTGCATGAGCAGGGGATCAAAGGGTGCACCGCTCCCTACCAACGAAGTCCAAAAGATAGCTTGGCTGGAGTCCGCTAGAGCGCTCGCGCCATTGGCGTACACCAAAAGCGTACCATAAAGCCCAAAGGCCACACCAACCGTGCAAATGATAAGGTACTTCCAGGCCGCCTCAAGCGAGAATCGATTGTTGTAGAGGGCCACCAAGAAGACGGTGGCCAGTGTGGTAGCCTCAATAGCCACCCACATCATGATTATGTTGTTGGAGAGGACTGCAACCAGCATCGTAAAGATAAAAAGGTTAAAGAAGAAATAGTAATGCTTGACTTGCCTGTTGCTCAGCGTGTCGTTGCCCACCTTGTGGCGCAGGTAGGGCAGCGAGTACCATCCGGCAAGCAAACCTACGGCACCTATCAAGAAGATAAACACGGCTCCGAGCGCATCAAGATAGAACCAAGAGCCCAGCGCCTGGACATTCTCGCCATTGAGCACCACTGTTATGGCAAGGTAGAGTGCTGAGACGCAAACAATGGTTAAAGAGAACGCATGCAGCACCTCGTACGCCCAATGCGGTAAGATCTTTGAGGGCAGCACCGCTGTTAACAGTGCCGCTGCAAAGGGAGTGGCCATGAGGGCAATGACGAGCAGAGTGCTTTCCAAGGTCATCTCCCTCCTAACCCCTGAGCTTTGTTATCTCGTTGGCATCAAGCGTGCCTATTGTGCGATACATACGTGTTGCCATGATGACCATGACTATGACAACGAGTACGGCATCAGTGGCTATACCGATTTCTACCAGCATGGGCGCCTCAGGCGCAAGCAGAGCAAGCGAGACATGTGAGCCATTTTCCATAAGGCAAAAGCCAAAGATCTGCTTGATAATCGAGCGCTGACTAATGATGCAGGTAATTCCGATGAAGAAGAGTGCGAGCGAAACTGCCAAGGCAGGCTTGACCTCAAGTGCCGTGGGCAGCGTAATGCCGCTCACCACCAAAACACAGAGCACCACAATGACCACTGTCAACGCCACAGTAACGGTAGGGGCAAGACGTGGCGGCATGTCTTCTTGCTGAGGCTTCATCTTTTTAAGAGCAAAGAGCAGTATCGCCGGCACCAAAATAACCTTGGTGATGAAGGCAGTGATGCTCCAGGTGTAAAGCCCGTGTGCACCAGATGCAGAGCCAAGCGTTATCAAGATGGCTACTAGCACCAAAGCCTGTGTGCCATAGATGTAGGCAGCTTTACGAGGACTCTTGGCCAAGATGAGCACCAGCGAAGTCAAAATGAGGAGGGTGCTCAAGATATTTACGATGATGTATCCGCTCATCACAACCACCTAACCTAACCATGCTGCAGCTATAAAGCTGGAGACAAATACCATGATTATTAAAAGCACCAAGGTAAAAGACATTGACTTGGGGAGGGGAGTAGCAGATGCAACGACTTCTGAGGGCTCTCCCGGCAGTACGGAGCCTATCCACTTGACAAACCAGGCAAAGCAAACGACGGTCTCAACGAGCGCCACTACAACGATAGTCATGAGGAGAAAGTCTCCTGCTGCTGCCTGAAAACTGCCAGAGAAAATAGCAAATTTACTGAAAAAGCCATTTAAAGGTGGCACGCCGGCAATAGCCAGTGCGCCTACCGCAAAGCCTACGCCCAACAAGGGCTGTTTCTTCAAAACTCCCTTAATGTGGGGCAACAGGCGTGTTCCTAACGTAAAGCTCAAGGCACCAGCCACTAAGAAGAAAAGCGTCTTGGCAAAGGCGTGATTGAATATATGCATGAGCGCGCCCTCAAAAGCGAGTGAACTGCCCAAGATGAAGAAGGCAAAACCTAAGAAAATGTATGACAACTGCGAGATGGTCGAGAAGGCCAAGAGGCGCTTGAGGTCGCGCTGAGGCAGATACATAAAAAAGCTGAAGAGCAGCGTTATAACGGCTGCAATGGCAGCAACCCAGCCTATAATCTCGGGAATGGCACCAGCTTCTGTGAGCACGCGAGCAAATACGGCGACCCCCGCTTTGACCATGGACGCGCCATGTAGGTAGGCAGATACCGGCGTGGGTGCCTCCATTGCCGATGGCAGCCACATATAAAAGGGCAGCTGAGCACTCTTGGCCCAGGCAGCAAAGAGCACGCACAGGAGCAGCACGGTCTTCCAGTGGTCATCAAGCAAGGCAATGGCACCTATGCCGAGGGAGCCGGTCTGAAAGAAGAGGATGCCAATGGCCAAAAAGAGGCCAAGTGTACCAACATGGGTGAGAATGAGCGCCTTGAGCGCAGCCCTGTTGGCCGTCTTGGTGCCGTAGTACCTGATAAGTGCCCAGGAGCAGGCACCCGTTATCTCAAAAAACACCAGTTGGCCTACCAGGGTAGAGCTATATACCAGCCCTGCCATAGCGCCGATGAAGAGCGTAAAGAACACATAGAAGCTCCTGCGAGGGGCATCGGCGTGCTCGCGGTTTTTGCTACTGAGGTAGCCTATCGAGTACACCGTAATGATGAGTCCAATGACCACAAAGCAGCTTGCCAGCATAACACTGATCTGGTCAAACACCAGACCTAGCACTTCGACTTTGCCAAGGCTTATAAGACCACTATGCACTCGCTCAGCCTCAATGCCCGCAAAGCCAATCCACACGAGAGCAGTTGCGAAAAAGGAGAGCGAGCCGGCTCCCAAAGAAAGCCACTTTGCTGCCGCCTGCTTACAGACTATGATGAGTATGGCAGCCACAAAAGGCACCACCACAGAGGCAATTGCAAAGCCTGCTATGTCAAAACCAAACAGCACTAATATCTCTTAATTCGTTGCACAAAATCCATGAGTATACTATAGCCAGTTACGAGGCTTGCAGCAGCGATAATTCAACGTTACTCCCCAGGCGGTAGGCGTTACTTGTCTGCTCCGCTGTATAAGGCATGAATACCGACCGTTACTCCCCAGGCGGTAGGCGTTGACTGGTCAGACTCTACTTCATTGCGAGCCTTGGCGAAGCAATCCAGTCAACGCTCAACAGTCTGGATTGCTTCGCTACGCTCGCAATGACAGTGAGTGTGACCTGTGACCGGTAGGTAACTGCAGAGTGCCACAGATACTACAAGTGCACTGTGTCAGCTAAAAGCAGCTTTATGGGTGAGGGTTTTCTTCGTTAGGCAAGGCGGGGTTATGTGGCACTACTTGCGGTAATGCCGCATAATCCTCGCGCAGCATAACGGGGAGAAGACCAGCCAGAAAGCCGCTTTTTAGCTTACACAGTGCACAAGCTCTCTTAATCTAGTTTTACGCAAAGTGTGACGCAGTGCAATTAGCTCGTATAGCTCATAGAGATTCGTGCTGTGATAGAGCGTGTCACAATTTCGGGGGGTTTTGCCAAAAAAAACAGCTTATGAACGATATTTTCCCTAAAAAACTAAGGATAAAGGAAATGCAGCCGCATTTCGGGGTCATTATTCCAAATATTCGTTCATAACCTGTATTTTTTGGCAAAATTTGAGTAGTTTCTGCCTTGCGTGAAATCAACTAAGTTAGCTGCCTTTGATTTACTGCCTCTGACAACACATCTGGCAACACATCAAATGATGCATGCTTATATTGCTGCATCTAGCTCTGCTAAATAGGGAGCGGTTAGCTCAGGGTTAACAGCCTTAAGCAATAAAAGTGCAGCGCGAAGACTGTCGTGAAAAATAAGCTCAGGCAGTGCGTTGTAGAACATAATAGGCGCAAACTCCTTAAACTGCTCCATGTTGCCCGCAATTATTGCAGCAATTATTTCTGGTGCAGACCAGTCTATGTTGCCGCCCTCCTCATTCATTCCCCAGATATGCCTGCGTATGGTTTCGGTGAAGAACAAAGGATTCGCTTGCGCGCGCTCCTTTGAAAGCATTACAAAGGCTTTGATAGCATTGGCATGCAATTGAGTGTCGGGAGCATAGGTTAGTTGCGTAAGCAAACGACGCACCGAGAAGGGATCTTCATCAAACAAGCTCAAGACTGAGCTATAGTCTTCCTCAAGTATCAAGTAATTGAAGTCATCTTTAGTAATCATCAGCACACACGCAGTTTACCGTTTCGGTGTCTCTTGTTTGTACTACTAGTCTGATCAACTTTACTCCAGGGTTGATAGCAATCCTTCATGCATGCTTGCAAGGCGTTACTACATGCACCAGAGAGATGAGCAAACTGTTTAAACTGTAACACATATTGCTGGGACGGTGCTGCCAACTCCCTTTATTAGACGAAGCGCAATTGAGCATATGCTAGAATACGGGCAGCTACAAAGAAAATGATCAGGCGGGTTGATTGAAAGGAATGGTCATGAGGCATTACAGGAAACTACTATCGATAGTGGGGGTAGCTACCTTAATCATGGCTTTAGCTTTGGCGGTGCCAGCATTTGCTGAAAGCCAAATGCCAGGAAAGGTGGGATTTAACTATTCGCAGCGGTTTCAGGTGTGTCCAATGAGCTCTGGAACAAACTACGTTGACGCAGATGGCGACGGTACATGCGGTGCTTTTGCTAATGGAGAGTGCGCTAGGCCTTTGAGCTGTCAGAATTCAGGTCAGGGCACGGCTCAAGAACAAGAACAAGGACAAGGGCAAGGACAAGGACTCGGACAAGGACAAGGACTCGGACAAGGACTCGGACAAGGACAAGGACAAGGACTCGGCTTGTGGCAAGGTTTATGTCAAGGCGCTTGGTACATTGATGCTAATAATGACGGTGTTTGTGACAATTACGGTAGCGGCCGTGGGGGGTCAAGGTGCCAGGGGGCACAAACTAGATAACCATTTGGGCAGAAGATGATATCTCCCTAATGACGCCTCGCAGCAGTTTTTGGGCGCTCTGGTGTTGGCTATTGTGTCATTCGCCGACTCAACCGACACTTTCGTGCTTGTACAAATCATAATAGAAACACTTAGGCAGACTATTTGAAGCGAGGAAAATTGTGAATGTGATTCTTGATAATGTGTATTGCGTTGGCACACTCAATCCTAATTTGCGCATATTTGACATAGAGATGTGCACCGAGCATGGCACTTCGTATAACTCCTACTTGGTGTGTGGAACAAATGAAACAGCAATCATTGATGCTAATCACGAAGCATTTGCGGGTGAATGGCTTGCTGGTATTGAGGGAGTGCTCAACGGCAAAGAGCCCTCATACCTTATTCTCAATCATACCGAGCCCGACCACAGCAGTTCTTTGGATGCCTGCCTTGCGCAATACCCCAGCATTACTGTTGTATGCAGTGCCTCTGCGGCAATCAACATTAAAAACATTACCAACAGGCAAGACCTTGCCATACAGGTGGTTAAGAATGGCGATTCGATAGACTTGGGTGGCTTGACCCTGGAGTTTTACAGTGCGCCCTTCCTGCACTGGCCAGACTCAATGTTTACTTGGCTTCCCGAGCATCAGATTGCCTTTACCTGCGATTTTTTGGGAACCCACTACTGTGAGCCACGAATCTTTGACCGCACGCTTTCGTATCACGATGCATTCATGACTTCTTTTGAAGCGTATTACCAGGCCATCATGAGCCCCTTTGCTCCCTGGGTGCGCAAAGGTCTTGCCATTCTTGATGACCTTGAGCCCAAGATAGTGGCAACAAGCCATGGCCCTGTTCTCACCAAAGGCTCCTCCCTTGAAAAGTGTATCGACCTTTATCGAGAGTGGTCTGTCGAGCAGCCAAGCAGTCCTGAGAGGATAGCACTCTTTTATTGCAGCGCCTATGGCTACACCCAAGCACTCGCAGAGCATATCGCCGTGGGCATTTCTACCGCCTTGCCAGAGGCCAAGGTATCTCTCTATGATTTGGTTGGGGCTAACCTGGCTCATTTGGGCACAGAGCTTAATAGATCCACTGCCTTTTTGATTGGCTCACCCACTGTTAACAAGGCAGCCCTGCCCACTGTGTGGAACTTGCTTGCTCATATAGATGCCATAAATATTGTCAAGCGCCCCGTGGCACTCTTTGGTTCATATGGTTGGAGTGGCGAGGCGCTCCCTCAGCTTGCTGCCCACCTCACTACCCTCAAAGCCAAGGTGTTTGACACGCAGCTGAGCGTTAGGTTTGCGCCTTCGGAAGCTGATTTGGCAGCCGCGGAGGAATTTGGCAAAGAGTTTGCCCTGAGCCTCTTAGCCTAACCATCGGCAATGCACACGCCAGGGGTTTAATAGCCTCGGGCTTTGAGGTCAGCAACCAGGGCAATGTAAAAGTCTACAATGTCGTTATGCTCAAGAGGAATGCCAGAAGGCCCTGCCTTTGCAGCAGAAGCTTCATGCTTCTGCGACTCAGAAGCATCAGGCGGCAGGTTAACGGTGTAGGGGTTTTGAGTTACATCAACAAGCCTCATATGCGACACACCACTGCCAACCAGAGCAGAAAACTCCCCTTGATAATGATCATATCCAGCTGAGCTCACTGCCACGAAGCCATCATTGGGACCTTCGAGAAGCGAGACAAAAGGATTGGTGAAAATGCTGATTGGGTCGCCCAGAGAATCGCGCACAGTGCCGGCAAATTGCTGACTATATACAGGCGAAATATTTGGCTGATCGGCATTAAACTGTTGCATATGTGTAGCAGTGAGGTATTTACAGGTGGTTATAACGTCGGGATTCTCATCTCCAGCTAATCGATAGAGATTGTTTGTTACAAAGGCAAAGGGGTAAAACAGTGGCCAGAAGGTGTAGAACAGCATTTCCAAGGTCAGCGAGCCATGATGCGGAGTGGCAATGGTGGTGAGAGATGCAATGGGCATATCGATTGAAAGATCTTCCTTCAAGAGCTCAATCAGGTAGCGCGAGTCCAAACCACCCTTTGAATGAGCGATAATATTGACCTTGGTGGCGCCACTTTCTTCAAGGATTACCGGCAGACGCTCCATGAGCTGCACGGCATTGTTAAGCGGCGTGCCCCAGGCATCGGCCTCTCCAAAGTAGACCTGCGCCCCTTGCTCGCGCAAGGCATCGGGAATGCGCCCCCAGATTCTGTTTGATTTTCCATCGCGCAAAGCTACTCCGTGTACAAACAAAAGGGGGTAGCGAGTTGCACAGCTTTGTCCTTTGCTCGTTGTTTGCTCTGTGTCCATCATTCAGTCCGTTCTTTTAGCGATTAGGTAGTCGTAGACCAGGGTACACCTGTTATCCAGCTATAACTCCCATTCGTATACGTATTCCATTTGGTTGTACTTTACCCCAAAAATCTCAAACTTGTAGGGGTACTCAACAGCGCGTTTCCATCCCAGGTGGTCATAAATCTGGTAATTGCAGCTGTCGTCGGTATCGAGGCAAATCAGAGAGCAGCCCTGAGACTTACACCAGGCAAGCCCACGCTCAAGTAACGCTTGGCCAATTTTGCGCCCGTGGTGGCTCGTATCAAGTAGCAGCAAGGTGACCTCACCGTCATAGGGAGCCACGCGGTGCTCTTTGACCAGCTCCCAATGCTTTCTGAATTCTTGTTCCAGCTTGCTCAGGTTCCGAGAGAGTTCGCTCCCAAAGGCCTTTCCTGCTTCAAGCGCCTCTGCAATGCGCGTCTCATGCTGTTGTTGGAGATGCGTAGCGAGGGTTTCTAGTCCGCGCACCCCCACAACACCCACTATCCTGTCTTCATCCTCATCTATGGCCACAATTGCATGAGTTGTCTCCATAAAGAGCAGGCTCGTGTCGATAACAGCCGCAAGCTTCTTGACCTCTTCAGACGAGATTTGAGTAAGCTCAGTAAACCAAACTTGATACACCAGCTCGACAACATCATCAAAATCTGCCTCAGTCATGTTCCTGTATAGCATGCTTTCTCCTTTGTCTGCCTCTCTTTTGCTCAATGACCCATAGACTATCACACATAGCTTAGTGGCAAAAGGCGTGAGGCATCTGGAGCAAGTTACTTGTGTAACTGCGGGTCACTGCTCACACTCTGTCCGTCATTGCGGCCTCCGAGCCGCAATCTTGCCAACATGAATTATTGATTCCGGGTCAAGCCAGGAATGACGATGTATAGACTGAGCTGTAAGAGCGACGGTAGCTTCCCGAGAGAGATTTCTCATCATGGCCATAGTTAATAGTAACGCTACCCGTAAAGGCAGAACTACACTCCCAGTATGCTCAAAACAAGTGCCATGGCAGCTATGCCTACGACTGCCCAGGTTTGGTGGCCGAGAAGGCTCAGGCGCACGCGAGCCACGACATTCTCGATAATCGTACAGACAAAGAAAAGTCCGGCCATTTTGAGCAGGTAGACTCCCAGGCCCAGTGCAAGTGCTGGCAAGGAGAGCTCCAAGGCACTGCCAAAGGGCACAAAGATGGCTACAAACCAGCTCAGTACGATGATCTGTTTCATAGACATGCTCATCTTGACCAGCGCAAGCGAAGGGCCCGAGTACTCGGAAAGAGGACCGTCTTGTAGCTCTTGCTCTGCCTCAGCAAGGTCAAAGGGCAGTTTGCCGAGCTCAATGTAGCAGGCGCAAGCAAAGGCAACGCCTGCAAGTGCTACTGCCACGGGAGTCTCAGTGGCAAACGAGCCTATGGCCATGCCCATTTCTCCCATATTGGTAGAGCCGGTGGCGAGGATGGTTACAAAGAGCGCGAGCATCATGGCAGGCTCTACTAAGACTCCGAGCAGGAGCTCGCGAATACCGCCTACTCCTGCATAAGACGAGCCTGAATCAATAGCTGCAAGTGCAAAGAAGAAGCGGGGCAATACCAGCAGGTATAACAGCAAAATGACATCGGCAAGCACGGTAACAGGAGAGAAGCGCGTTATCACCGGCACGCCCATAAAGATGAGCATCATGGTGCCAAAGAAGAGGGCAGGCATGAGTTTGTGTATGAAGCTCGAATCTCGGGTATGCAGGTCTTGACGCTTGAAGAGCTTGATGATGTCGTAGTAGTCTTGCAGGATAGGCGGGCCTTTGCGGGTTTGGAACTTGGCACGCATCCAGCGGGCACTGCCCGAAACGAGGGGGGCAGCCAGCAGGGCAAGCGCAGCCTGTAAGCAGGCAAGGAGGATGAGCATTAGAGCGCACCTCCTACTCCAACCAGGGCGGTTATGATGAGCAACACGATAAGCGCAAGAATAATGTAGGTGAGATAAACCCTCACGTTGCCACCCTCGATGGCCTGCGCCTTACGCCCCAGCCAGGTGGTAAAGTTGGTAACGGAGTCAACGAGGTAGCGATCGGGCAAAGGCTCGATTTTCTCAGCACTTTTCACGGTACTTTTGAAGAGGCGATGAAACGTGCTCTGCTGCGCAGCGAGGAAGGCCTGCACAACGTAAACAGGCTTCAAGAACATATGAGCCGGCGCAGCAAAGCTGGCGGCTATCATGGGCATTTCTGTGTTTGGCACATAACCACAGGCCCAGGGCTCCTTGGTTGAATCGGTGGCCTGCCTACCCCTGGCAAGCACAGCGCGCAACAGAAAGGGGAGTGCCACCAAAGCAACGATAAGTACTGCTACCAAAGGCGTAGAGATTGCTCCGCCCACGTCTGGGTTTACCAGGGTCATGCCCGCCGCCGCCTCTATGCCGGGTGCTATGAGCACCGAGGCAGCGATACCTTCTACAACCGGCACCACCCAAGGCGCGCCCACTCCCATACAAACGCAGCAGACTGCAAGAAGGACAAGGGGAAGCTTCATACTCAAGGGAACCTCGGTGGCCTTAAAGGCAGCCTCCGAGCGAGCGGTGCCCAAAAAGCTCACCCCAAAAGCCTTAACAAAGCAGAGCACTGCAAGTCCGCCGGTTATCGCAAGGGCAACTAAGGCAAAGGCTGCAACAGCCTTGATAATACCACTGCTTGCCAAGGCTGCGCTGATGAGCGACTGGAAGGTAAACCACTCAGATGCAAAGCCATTGAGTGGCGGCACGGCTGCTATGGCAAGCGATCCTATCAAGAAGCAAAAGGCTGTGAGGGGCATGGTGCGCACCAGGCCGCCCAGCTTGCCCATGTCTCTTGTGTGAGTACGGTGTATGACGGCTCCAGTACCCAAGAAGAGCAGGCCTTTAAAGAGCGCGTGATTGACGAGGTGGAAGAGGGCAGCAAGCAGTCCCAGGGTAGCAATGACGGGCATTTGAAGTGCCACGCCCACAAAGGTGATGCCCACTCCCATGAAGATAATGCCGATGTTTTCGACCGAGCAGTAGGCGAGCAAGCGTTTAATATCACTTTCTGCCAGGGCATAGGCAATGCCAAGCACCGCAGAACATGCTCCCATAATCAGCACGATGATGCCCCACCAAAGCTCAACACCAGACCCAGCCAGCAACTCGAGCCCCACCTTGAGGATACCAAAGATGCCAATCTTGATCATGGCGCCTGACATAAGAGCAGACACATGAGAGGGTGCCGCCGGATGCGCCTTGGGTAGCCAGGAATGCAGGGGTACCATACCCGCTTTGATGCCAAAGCCCAAGAAACAAAGTACAAAGACGAGGGAGGCAGCTGACTTACCAAAGTCTGTCTCTCTAAAGCTTGCAAAGTCAAAACTGCCAGTAAATGTTGACATAACAAAGAAGGCAATCATGATGAGGAAGAATCCCACATGAGCCATGATGAGGTAAAGAAAGCCCGCTTTGATTGATGCCTTCTTCTGATCAAAGATAACCAAGAAGTAGGAGGCAAGCGACATAATTTCAAAGAAGATAAGGAACCAAAACACGTTATCGGCTGCTACTACCAGGTTCATGGAGGCTATAAAGAGGTTCATGAAAAGCCCCAGCACGCCAATGCCCTTGCCTGTGTATTCCCTGAGGTAGCCAATGCCGTAAAGCCAGGCTACCAAGGCAAGCAGATTGATGACCACTATCAAAAGCCCTGAGAGGGGGTTAATGAGCAGGCTGAGTGAGGCAAAGGAAAAGGGTGTGGCAAAGCTGAGGGTATCAGGCAGTCCAAAGATGCCCAAGAAGCCAGCTCCCAGGGCGAGTAGCGCTGCAGAGGCACCAAAGAGCGTAGCGGTGAACTTGGCAGCAGTTTCAAAGCGTCTGAGTACGAGAGAGCTAAAAGCCCCTGCGAGCGAAAGCGCTATCGAAAAGAGCAGGAGTTCCATAGTCATTTTTTGCTCTCCTCGTTGCTCACCAGTCGAAGGGCGTTTGTCACGCAAAAGGCTACGCAACGAGGCGAGCCATTGGGCAGGTATGAGCAAAGATCGCACTTGACTGCGCAGGCGTACACACCTATCTCCCACTGGAGAATGGGGCTTGCAGAAGCGGGAAAGCTGGGGGTATAGTAGCCCACGCCAGCTACTCCGGTAGTTGGCGTGCCACCAACGTGCATGGCACCAAAGGGGCAGGCAATGGCACAGAGCTTGCAGCCTATGCAGCGCTTTTCGTCGACCCTCACGCAGCCCAAGTCATCGCTACTGATGGCATCAATGGGGCAGACCTTGAGGCAGGGAGCCTCAACGCAGTGATGGCAGGTAATGGCAGCAACAACCTCGCGCGTTTCAAAAAGAGTAATGCGAGGCTCGCCTTGCAGGCCAGCTCGCTTATGCCCCTCAGTGCACACGGCCATGCAGGTTCCGCAGGCTATGCACCGGCTTGGTTCTATGGAAACATGGCGACTCAAGCTGAGCCTCCAAAAGAGTTAAGGCCACTGTCTTTTTGCGCAGCAGTAGAGCCAAACTGTGCCGCCGCCTCACCAGCGAGCAGCTCTTTCATCTTCATATAGGACTCCATAGCATAGCGCTCTGCCCAGACCTGATCGTCAATGACCTCTATTTGACAGGCTGAGTATTTGTCTTCTGGCGTAGCAGCCTTGTCGTCCACCGCATGGATGGTCAGTTCGTTGCACTTGCCTATCCACCATTGGTAGGTCATATAGATGGTGCCCTCGTTTACTCGAGAATCAATCTCGGCGCGGGTAATTATTTTGCCACGACGAGAGAAGACCCAGATTAAGTCATCTTGCTTGATTCCTCGTCTGCCAGCATCAACAGGGTTAACGTGGGCATAGCCTGGCTCTTCGGCCAGCTTGGACAAAGCCCTGCAATTGCCGGTCATGGATCTGCACGAGTAATGTCCCACTTCGCGTACCGTGCAAAGGATGAGGGGGTACTGCTCGCAGGGCATCTCGGTAGGTTGCTCAAAGTCGCTTGCGTAAAGACGCGCTCGCCCATCGGGTTTGTTGAAGTTTCCGCCGAGGTGTAGGTCGGGAGTGCCAGGATGATCCAGGCTGGGGACGGGCCACTGAAGAGACCCAAGCCCCTCTAAGCGCTCGTAGCTTGCACCGTAGGCTCTCTCCCAAAGGGCGCGCATTTCGTTATCCCAGATTTCTTCGGTGTTTTGGTAGCTCATGGGGTGACCCATGCGCGTTGACAAGTCTTGGATGATGTCCCAGTCGTGCCTGCACTCGCCCTTGGGGGGCAGCGCAGCACTAAAACGTTGGAATCTCCGGTCGCTTGCACTAAAGGTGCCTTCATGTTCTCCCCAAGAGGTGGCAGGCAAGATGACATCTGCCGCAAGGCAAGTCTGTGTCATGAAGATGTCCTGGCAAATGAAGATGTCCAGTTGGCGCAGCTGGCGTTCCAGTTTGTTGGTATCCGGCTCGGTTTGCAGGGGGTCTTCGCCCATGTTGTAGAAGGCGTGCACCTTGCCTTCTTCAATCAAGCTGCCAATGTTAGAGACTTTGTAGCCTACATGGCCTGAGAGCTTTTCTACGGGCACGCTCCAGGCCTTTGCAAACTTCTCTCGTGCTTCTAAGCTGGTAATTGGTTGATAGCCAGGGAAGATATGTGGCAGGCAGCCCGTATCGCACGAGCCCTGCACGTTGTTCTGCCCGCGTACGGGGGCAACACCCGAGTTAGGCTTACCAATCTGTCCAGATATGCAGGCGATGGCTGCAATGGCGTGCACCGACTCTACGTTTTGCTTTTGTTGGGTAACGCCCATACCCCAGCAAAGCACCGCTGAGGGCTTAGCCGTTGCATACATACGAGCAGCCTCGCGCATCAGCTGGGGCGCAATGCCCGTAACGGCCTCGGTACGCTCAGGGGTGTACTGCTCAACAATCTTCCACCAGTCGTCAAAGCCAACCGTGTGATTGTCGATGAACTGTTGGTCATGGAGACCCTCGGTGACAATGGCATTTGCAAAAGTATTGAGAAAGGCAAGATTGGTGCCGTTGTTAAGCGGCAGGTAGATGTTGGCAATGCGCGCAGTTTCGATGAAACGCGGATCACCCACGATAATCCTGGCTCCCTTCTCTTTGGCTTTGACGATGCGTCTGGCCACTACAGGATGCGAGGTATTGGGGTTATAACCAAACAGGAAGAGGCACCCGGCATCTTCTAAGCCAGGTATACTACAACTCATTGCCCCTTCTCCTAACGTGTTCATCAGACCGACGACAGAAGGAGCGTGTCAAGTGCGGGCACAGTTATCTATGTTGTTTGTTCCTATACAAGCACGGGTAAAACGCTGCATAATGAGATTGGCTTCATTGCCAGGGCCGCGTGAAGAGCCCGTGGTCATGACTGCATCAGGCCCATGCTTGTCAATGATGGCAAGCAGCTTTTCTGCTACGAAGTTAAGCGCATTATCCCAGCTTACCCGCTGCAAGGGAGCCCCTTTGACAGGACGGAGCATGGGGTGATAGAGCCGTGGCGTAAGGATCTTCGTATCGTTAAGAAAGTCGTAGCCACAAAGACCCTTGAGGCAAAGGTTACCCTCATTGGTATGCCCGTCCAGTGGCTCAACGCCTACCACCACGCCGTTGTCTACGAGCAGGTTAAGCTTACACCCTGTTCCGCAATAGGGACACACCGCCATATGCTTTTGCACTCATGCCTCCTTTTATGATTTCGCCGCAGCTGCTAAACTGGTAAATCAGGTACATTTATTTCGTGAGTATACTATAGCCAGAAATACGCTTGCCAAGGCTACCATTTTCCAGATACTTGCCCAAAGGCAAAGAAGGCACAGTCTGTGCGCTGACTTGAGGGATTCCTTTATTAGGTAGCGCGCTGCACCTCGGCGCCAAAGGGCATTAAGGCAAGCTTGGCGAGCTTAAAGCACTGCATGCCAAAGGGGATGCCGACAATGGTGATACAAAAAACGCAACCCACAATGAGAGCCTCAAGCGCAAGGATTGCGCCACCAAAGATAACCCAAAGAATGTTAAGGATTAATGAGGGAGCACCTCCGCCATACTCAACCTCTTTTTTGAAGGGAAAAAATGCCAGTCCAGCCATCTTAAAGCACTGCTTGCCAACGGGGATTCCGATGATGGTGATGCACCACAGCGCACCAACTATTATCCAGCTGAGCCCCATTGGCAGTCCGCCAAATATAAACCAGAGAATGTTTCCAAGTGTGCGCATACTAAAACCTTTCTCGCTTGTTACAGGGGATTCCACGCCCGTTGTTGTTTGCAGATCCTCTATGCAGCACGCTTCTTTTGAAGCGCTTAGCGCTCTATTACCTCAACCGAGCTGCCTTCGAGGCGAAGCGTAAGTTTGCCCTCAAGCAGCTTAAGCAGCTCTGCACCTACCAGCTTGTAGCGCCAGCCAGTAAGTATTCTCAGACCCTCGCGCTCTCCATTTGCCAGGCGAATCAGTTCATCTTTATTGACAAGCATGGAGGCAGTTACCTGGTTATCACGAGAACGCTGATTAACCAGCGTGCGCAACAGATCGTTGGCTGCAGCGTTGCTTTGAGCCCTAAAGGAGGGCTGATTGCGCTTGGGCAGCCGCTCTGGGGGCATTTCCAGGCCACGCAAAACAGCAGAAAGTATTTCGTTGCCCCAGTGGCTGCCGAGCTGGCTCTCGGCTCCTCTCAGGCTAAATAACTCGTCAAGACAAAGGGGCGAGAGCCGGGCAATCTCAAGAACAAGTTCGTCGGATAAGATGCGCTTTCTTGGTAGGTCACGACTTTTAGCAATAGTGTCTCGGGCGGCCGCCACCTCTACGAGCACTCCAAGCTGAGCAGAGCTGAGGGACGAAGAATGCTTTATCTTGCGCCAGGATTGCTCAGGGTGCACTTGATAACGCTTTGTGTCTCCCAGTGCGGCAAAATCCTCCTCGAGCCACTCCAAGCGCCCAAGCTGCTCCAGCTGGTCATACATGCTCGAATAAATTCGTGGTAGATAGCGCACGTCGTCAAGCGCATATTCGATTTGCGAGTGGGCAAGAGGGCGCGAGTTCCAGTTGCTGAGAGAGACCGTTTTGGCAAGCCGGACCTTTGAAAACTCCCTTACCAGCGTACGAAGAGAAGACTGCTGAGGCATACCCAAGAGCTCAGCTGCCAGTTGTATGTCAAAAAGTGGCTGTGGAATCAAGGAGAGGTGATGATATATGATTTCTATGTCTTGCTCGGCGGCATGAAACACTTTGATGATGCGCTCAGAAAGAAACAGATCTTTGAGGGGAGAGAGATTGGTGAGCGCCAAAGGGTCAACGATGACAGATCGTTTGGGAGTAGCCAATTGCACAAGGCAAAGCTGCGGAAAGAAGGAACGCTCGCGAATAAATTCGGTATCCACGGCCAGTACAGTAGCTAAACTGGCCTCCTCAACAAACGACAAAAGCTTTGCGGGGGTATCGAGATAATCTTGCACTGCGTCATCTTTCTATATCTAGTAAAGCTTGAGCAATCTCTGCACTGCTCATTCCAGGCTTTTGCAGCTCGGCAGACTGATCTCCTTTCTCAGAGTTTGGAGACCCTTGGTCTGCATGAGCTTCATAGATCCACGTCTTTGCATCTGCGATTAACGGCAGATCTTCGTGTTGATGCACGATAGCTTCAGCTCGCTGCACCTTTCCATTATGACTTATTGACGACAGCAATGCATCACCAGTTAGTAAATCGCTACTTGCCTTGGGTGTTATCTGATGTAATTCGCCTGGAAGAACCCGGGGGTTATGGTAGCTGGTGTGCACGCGTCCCGATGTGCTAATGGCAGATGCAGGACACCAGTGTACACAGGCGAGGCAGGCTTCGCACTTATTGGAGCGAATGGGCGCCACGGGCACAGAGCCCTCCAAGTTCAACTGAATGTTTTGTGCAGGGCACACCAAGACGCAGATACCGCAACCATTACAACGCTTATGAATGCGAAAAAGGATATGCTTCCTGCGAAACTCAGCAAAGTGACGCACAGCCCAGGCAAGAAGCTTGTTAGCGCGAGGAAAGTAATTTTCTTGACGATACGAAATTGCTGTGGCTATCACTTCAAGTTGTCGCTCCATCTCATCCAGGCGTTTGCAGATGGTTGCCTGCGAAGGGCTCACCAGTCCAACGTTTCCCATCATACGTACATTGGCTGTGTAGTTGAGAGCAGCGCCTCTGGAAACGAGTAGTTCGTCTATATCCCAAAACTCATTGGATCCAAAGAGCGAGTAGTTAGAAACTGCAAAGTAGTAGCAGTCTGGATTGATAGGCATAGACTGAATAAAACCGCGTAGCATTTCGGGGATGGTGGCTCGTTGAACCGGAAAAACAAAACCAAGCACCTCTGCTCCGCGAGCGGCAATATAAGGGTCTTTATTGACCAGTGAGCCGGGTATCGAGACCGGGTCGCCAACACCTAGCTCCTTGGCTAGATGGTTGGCAACAACAAGGCTGTTACCAGTGGCACTAAAGTAGTATATGGCAGTCTTACTCATAGACTCAAACCAAGCGATGCTCTCTCGATTATCCTGCATTGGCCATTAACGAGGTGACACTAGTACCGACGCAACCGGTAGACGTAACTTGTGGACGTAACCTGTGAAGCAAGGGCGAGGCTTGTGCCCTAGCCAAGACCACGGTACCCGATGTATCGGTTGTCATTTGGGTACATCTGCGCCAGGCGGTGTGTGCGCAATCGTAAGCGGTACGCACAAGGAGACAAAAACCAAAGACAAAGGGCAAAATGTTGGCAAAAGAGATACCTTGATAGATAATGGACTCCAGCCAAACTTTTGTAATAAGAGTAAAGGGAGTTCCGGTGCATAATGAGCCACTATGAGTCAAGCAAAAAAATCAGCGCAGAAGAAGCTACCAATACCATCTTAGGCTTTGCCAAGGCGCTTGAGCCCGAGCGCGTTCCTATGCTACAGGCAAGGGGAAGGGTACTGGCCAAAGATATCGCAAGCGATATTGACATTGCCCCCTTTGATAACTCAGCGATGGATGGCTATGCTCTTTTGGCATCTGACACTGCCAATGCCAGTCCTGAGCACCCCGTGAGCCTGAGAGTCGTGGGAGCAATAGGAGCCGGCAGTGTTTTTAGCGGCACGTTGCAAGGGGGGCAGGCCGTGCGTATTATGACTGGCGCTATGCTGCCTGCTGGAGCGGATGCGGTGGTGATGATAGAGCATGTTGAGCTCGTTGATGCGTCTCTCCAAAAGCCAGAGGGTGTTCAAATCATATTGACCAAGAGGGCTGAGTCGGGCTTGAATGTGCGGCTCAAAGGCGAAGAAGTTTGTTGCGGAGAAGTGCTGCTTGGGGCAGGCACTGTGCTCACTGCTGCCGGTATAGGACTCTTGGCAGCCACCGGCAATACGCACGTAGAGCTCATCAGACGTCCGCGCGTAGCCATACTTTCAACAGGCAGCGAGCTGGTGGATCCAGGCGAGCTTCCCGAGCCAGGAAAAATACGCAATTCTAACTGCTTTTCGCTTTCTGCGGCGGTGAGTGCCGCCGGGGGAGAGCCCCATATCTTAGGTATTATCAAAGACGACAAGGACGAGATTTGCGCGGCAGTGCAAAAGGCTGTGGCAGCACACGATATGGTGCTTATTAGCGGCGGCGCTGCCGGCGGCGATTATGACTACGGCTATCAGGTCTTAAGTGAGCTTGGTACGGTGCACTTTCGTAAGATCAACATGCGTCCTGGCAAGGCACAGACTTTCAGCATTATTGACGACACCATTGTTGTAGGGCTTGCAGGAAACCCTGCAGCCGCCCTGGTAGGCTTTGAGGTATTACTGCGTCCGGCTCTGCGCTTTATGCAGGGCTATAAAAAGATCAAGCGGCCAATAACGAAAGCGCGTCTTGCGGCCGATACCTTCAAGCCGGACTCCCGGCGATTTTATATCAGAGCTCGCGTTGAGTACGACAAAGAAACAGGCGAGCATGTGGTTGCGCCCGAGCAACACCAATCCTCCGCCTTGCTCGGTGCCATGCAAAACGCTAACTGCCTGGTAGTGTTACAAGAAGGGCTCACCGGCAGTCTTAAGAACGAACTCGTTACCTGCCTCAGGCTCGACATTGACGAAGGCGTGGTAATCTAGTACCAGCTAAAAGGGAGCACCCAAGTGTCTTTTGACCAACATGGCAGAACCATAGACTACCTGCGTATTTCGGTTACCGATCGATGTAATCTGCGCTGCCTGTACTGCATGCCAGAAGAGGGTGTGCCATCCAAATCTCACGACTCCATGCTCAGCCTCGAAGAGATTGCCAGCTTTGCCAGGATAGCAGCAGGCGAGGGATTTAAGCGTATCAGGCTCACGGGCGGGGAGCCACTGGTGCGCTTGGGAATAGAAGAGCTGGTGACCAAGCTGAGAGCAATACCGGGCGTAGAGTCCATTGCAATGACCACCAATGGGATACTTCTTCCCAAGATGGCCAAAAAACTCAAGGAGGCGGGTCTCAGTCGAGTCAATATCTCTCTTGACACACTCGACCCAGACCAGTATCACCACATTACACGCTGGGGAAACATCAAAGAAGTGCATAGAGGTATAGACACTGCGCTCGAGCTTGGCTTTAGGCCTGTCAAGATCAATGTTGTAGTTGTGAGAAGTCTTGACCAAGATCTCCTGGCCTTTGTTCGTATGAGCTTGGACAGACCGCTGCATGTGAGATTCATCGAGTATATGCCTGTGGGAGGCTCGTTGGGCAACGAAGGCCTTGGTTGGACAAAGGAAGATACAATTCCCAACGAAGAGCTCATCGCTCTCATCAATCAAAAGACGCAAGAGGGTGGACTTGGTGCTCTGGAGCCCTTGTCTCAGCAAAGTGAGACTCCTACCGGGTGGGGTCCAGCGCGGTATTACCAACTCAAGGGAGCTAAGGGCACCGTTGGGTTTATCTCGGCCTTAAGCAGGCACTTCTGTAGCGAATGCAATCGCATGCGCCTGACGGTGGACGGGCAGCTTTTGCCCTGCCTCTTCAGTAATACGAGCTACGATGTCAAAGCCGCCTTGCGCAGCCAAGACCTCGATGCGGTGGGTCAGGTTTTGCGCAAGGCGCTCGCCAGCAAACCAAGCGAGCACCACCATAAAGTTGGCACAGAGCACTACATGAGCCAAATAGGAGGCTAACAGTTGGGAGAGAATATGAACGAACTGACACACATAAATTCTAAGGGTGAGGCTCGCATGGTGGACGTAGGTCAAAAAGATGAAACCAGTCGCCAAGCTATTGCCGAGGGCTTCATTTGTATGCAGCCTAAGACCCTTGCCATGATTGTGGAGGGCAGTGCGGCAAAGGGTGATGTGCTTGCCTGCGCCCGTATTGCTGCAATCATGGGCTCAAAACGCACCGCTGATCTTATCCCCATGTGCCACCCTCTCAATATCACTCAAAGCAGCGTAGAGCTTACTCCCTATGCTCCCTCAGAGCACCCCGATGGTCTCGTGGGTATACACGTTGAAGCTACCCTGGGTGTAAGTGGCAAGACAGGAATCGAGATGGAAGCGCTTACTGCGGTGAGTGTGGCCTGCCTCACCATCTATGATATGTGCAAGGCGGTTGACAGGGGCATGGAGATAGGCACTATTAGGCTCACCCATAAAGAAGGTGGAAAATCCGGCACCTGGAGTAGAGGAGGCTAGCTGTATGAAACTCTCTATAGCTATTATTACCTGCTCTTCTACCCGCAAACTTGCTGATGATACCGCGGGGGCTGCGCTTGCCCAGCGCATCAAAGCGCAAGGTTGGACGGTTGGTGCCCACATCGTTGTTCCCGATAAGCGTGATAGGATCTCGCAGGCAATCGTAGACGCCTCTGGAAAAAGCAATATTGTGCTTACCTGCGGGGGGAGCGGACTCTCGCTGAGCGATGTTACCCCCGAGGCCACTGCCGATGTGTGCGAGCGCAACGTACCCGGCATAGTTGAGGCCATGCGAGCAGCCAGCATGGAAAAGACGCGCAGAGCCATGCTCTCTCGCGCTGTTTGCATGCAACGCGGCTCCACCCTGGTGGTAAACCTCCCCGGCAGCCTCAAAGCTGCCACCGAATGCTTTGATGCAATTTATGACCAGTTTGAACATGCCGTAGAGATGACCTCCGACCTCGGCCACTAGCAATCTTCATCGTGACAAGTTAATCATCCCATGCGCCTGTGACACCCAGGCGAGGGATTGAAGTGTGCTCAAAAACCGTCACTGCTCACACTCTGTCCGTCATTGCGGCCTCCGAGCCGCAATCTTACCAACATGAATTATTGATTCCGGGTCAAGCCCGGAATGGCGATGGATAGATTGAAGTGTGCTCAAAAACTGTGCTAGGTGGAAAAAAAGGGTATAGAGTGTTGATTTGTGGAAGAGAGTGGTATAGAATTGTAAGCCACAAGCTGCTCAGGAAGCAATAACTACAACCAGGAGACGAATACGTGGCAGGACTCAAAGGCAGATATGAAGGTAAGGTTGATGCCAAGGGTCGTGTGTCTATTCCCTCTAAATGCCGCAAATTGCTTCCCGGGCAGCTTGTAGTTGCCAAGCATCCCAACAAGGACTTGCCGGCACTCGTAGTATACCTGGAACAAGGCTACGATGCATGGTTTGACAAGCTTTTGGAGTCTAAGGGAGGGGAGCGTGCCAACGACGCACTGCAAGACGAGCTTATCGACGAATTCTACTCGGATGCACAAGATGCGATGCCCGATGACCTGGGGCGTATCACCATCCCGCTCTTTTTGCGTGAGTATGCTGGCATTAAGCAAGACGTGGTAATCACTGGTGCTCGAGATCACTTGATTATTCGCACACCAGAGACTCTTGCGCAATATCGCGAGCGTTTTGCAGGCAACATGGTGTACGACAAACCCGCCACAGTCCAAGAAGGCTGAGGCGCACCTTGACAGGTGAATATTGGCATATTCCGGTCATGCTGGAGGAGAGCAGAAGTGCGCTCGACTTAGACGCCGGTCAGGTGTTTTGCGACTGCACTCTTGGTGGAGCAGGACACGCCCTGGCCATTGCGCAAGACATAGCACCAGGCGGTCTTCTTATAGGCATTGACCAAGACGATTCCTCCATAGCTCAGGCGCACTTGAGGGTCTCACAAACGCAGCTTCAAATACACTACGAGATCCTCAAGGGCAATTTTAGGCACTTGGATGAGCTTCTTACCGGGGCGCGCATACCGGGCATAGATGGAATACTCTTTGACTTAGGTGTTTCCTCACCACAAATTGATCAACCCAGCAGGGGCTTTTCTTACGCGCAAGACGCCCCTCTTGATATGAGGATGGATCCGGGCAAACAAACTATAACCGCAGCAGAGATCATCAATACATTAAACGCTAACGATCTCACCCGGATCCTCCGAACCTATGGAGAAGAACAGTGGGCCTCGCGCATTGCAGCCCTCGTTGTGAGGAGCCGTCAAGTACAAGCTATCACTACTACTCAGCAATTTGCCGAGCTCATAAAAGAGGCAATTCCAGCCAGCCAGCGTCGCACGGGGGGTAATCCCGCCAAACGCAGTTTTCAAGCACTGCGCATAGCAGTAAATGAGGAGCTTTCTGCCCTCAAAGAGGGCATTGACTCGGCCATCAGGTGGCTTAATCCTGGCGGAAGAATAGTGGTCATCAGTTATCACTCTCTCGAAGATCGCATAGTCAAGCAAGCCTTTGCGGAGGCTGCCCGCAGTTGCCTATGCCCTGCCGAGCAACCAGTATGCACCTGTAATCATCAGCCAATACTCACCCATATCAGCAAGAAGGCTCTGGAGCCTTCGTGCGAAGAAAGAGCGGTAAACCCACGAAGCAAGAGCGCCAAGCTTCGTTTTGCAACCAAGGCAAAAGAGGGTAAAGAATTGTAGCTGAGAGCTTAGAGCCACAGTTAAGAACAGTAGTGAGGGTCAGGAGCCAAAGAAGTTTGAGGAAAGAGCTTAAGAGAGGCAAGAAAGCCTCATAGGGCAGCACGAAGTAATAATACTCGGTAAAGAGCAAGGGCAAGAGCAGAAAGAAAATGAGTCGTAGTAATCTAGCATATCGCCAAAACGCGCAAAGGCAGAGCTATCGAGCCGAGCCTATGCCTGTGCCGCGACCACAGTTACGTACCATAGAAGGCCAGGGCAGGGGAGTTAAGCCACGCAAGCAGCAAGCTCCCTGGGTACGCACTGCAGTGGTCATGAGTGCTGTGGTGTGCATAGCGCTTGCCACTGCCTCGGTGGCTCGGGTTACGATTACCAATGCCACGGTGCAGATGATGCAGTCTGCCGAACAAACAAGCGCAGCTATCAATTATGCTCGCATGGGCGGCGTAGGGCTCGAGGTAGATCTTTCTTTGGCCAGCAATCCCACGAGGATACAAGACAGAGCTGCCGACTTTGGGGTATATCCTACCAGCAGGGTTAACACAATTTCTGCACTTAATGGTTTTTCTCAAGACACTATGGAGCAAATGGACGCGGCGGCTCAAGAAGCCAGAGCTCTTGAGCTACAGGTGCTTCTTGAGCATCAAGAGCCGCCATCTCAACCAGCGGCACCTAAAGAGCAAGGCGATGCGCTTAAGCCAGCGGCTACCATAGGCATTCTGCAAGCTGCGCCGAGCACAACATAGGTATTTGCATGGCTGCTCGCAATCACAACGCTACTCGAAGCCAGTCACCAGGTGCTCTACAGGCGTTAGGGCAGGTGTTTTCGGGACGCGATGGCATCATTTTGTTGGCCTTTATCTTGTTGGCTTCAATAATATTCATCAGGCTCTTTGCGCTTACCGTTATTGAGGCAGATGAACTATCGTTAAAGGGCTCGGCAATGCGCACTACAGAAATCACACTTACTGCTCGCCGTGGCACATTGTACGACCGAAACGGCAACGTGCTTGCTACCAGCGTAGATGCAGTGACCATCTATGCCAATCCTTCCAAGATCGAAGACCCAAAAGAAACTGCCGACATCTTGCACCAAATCCTTGGCGGCTCTGCAGGAGACTATCTCAAGGCTCTCACGGCTGACCCTCAATCGACCTTCGTATACATTGCAAAGAAGGTTGATCTGGGGTACCAACAAGAGATAACGGACGCTAACCAGGCATATGTCAGCAAAGAGATTGCTGCTATTCAGCAGGCAGGTAATGATATTCCCGCAGTCATCAGCACGCCGCTCACCGGCATTGAGTTCTTGCCAGACACGCGAAGAGAATACCCAGCAGGTTCTACAGGCTCCCAAATCATTGGCGCGGTAAACGACGAGGGCATAGGTGTGAGCGGGCTCGAGCAAGCTTACAACAGCATCTTGACAGGTGTAGACGGTGTGCGCATAGTCGAAGAAGCCAAGCGTATCAGTCAGAGTTACAACCCGCTTCCTATGATTAATAGCGTCATACGAGACGAAGAACCCACGGCGGGCTGCGACATCATTATTTCCATTGATATCGAGATGCAGCAGTTCCTCGAAATGAATCTGCAAGCAACGTCCAAGGATCGAGAGTGCGACAATTCCTCAGGACTCCTGCTGGATGGCTCAACAGGCGAGATAATTGCTGCGGCTTCTATTCCTCTTTACGATCGAGAAAGGGTCACCAGCGAAGAGGTGCAAAGCGGTGCAACCAATGTAAAGGCAATTACCATGCCCTTTGAACCAGGCTCCACCTTCAAGGCTATCATAGCTGCAGTAGCCCTTGAACAAGGCCTTATGTCGGCTGACGACACCATCTACTGCCCTGCCTATTTGGATATTTACGACAAAACCATCAGGGATTCAACTGAGCGAGAAGGCATGAATATGAGCCTGCGCCAAATCATGGCAAACTCCTCAAACATCGGAGTTAGCCTCATAGAGCAGCAGGTAGGAGACGAGCTTTTCTATGATTATCTGCAAAAGCTTCGGCTTGGCGAGTACACCCATGTAGATTACCCGGGTGAGACCGCCGGCTCTCTTGATCCTGTTTGGCGTTGGACGCCCGTACAAGCCGCAAATATCTCCTTTGGACAAGGCCTTGAGGTGTCGCTCTTGCAAATGGCAAGCATCTACGGAGCCATAGCAAACGATGGCATAATGATTCAACCGCATTTCTTGATGTCCAGACCTCAATATGATGGGGAGGTAGAATACCCCTACGCCCGAGTATTTGATGCCCAAACCGCAAGAGATCTTGAAGATATTCTGCGAAGCTGCGTTACCGATGGCTTTGGCATCAATGCAGACGTGACCGGTTTTGACACCGTAGGCAAAACAGGCACTGCCGAGATTGGCAGCCTGAGCGGCGGCTACGAAAGTGCTTCTGGCAGCTACGTGTGCTCCTTTGCAGGATACCTCAACAACTCAACCAGCAACTATGTCTTTATTAGCAGCTTCGAGGATCCAACAGACTTTTCTGACTCACCTGCTACCACCTTCTTTTCTGTTGTCATGTCGTTTGCAGCCAACCGCTACATGATTCAGCACCAACAAGATGCTCCTCTTGAGGCAGAAGAGCAAGAAGATGCCTTTTTAATACCCGGGCTTAAAACGATTAGCACACCTGCAAACGCTGCCTTGCGCGCAGCAGGTCAGTCGCCAAATGCTGCTACCCCTCGAGCAGGTCGAGACTGGGACATGGATACTACCGGCTAAGAGAAAAGTAAGATACAATACGGACTCCTATGAAACTTACACTAGAGCAAATCATCAAAACTTCCCACTGTGACGTGCTTGTCTCTCCAAACAACAGTGAGACAGTGCTCACGGCGCTTATGTGGGACTCTCGCCAGGTTGTACCCGGCAGCCTCTTTGTGGCAATCAAAGGCGAAAAGGCCAATGGCAATGACTATTTAGTTGAGGCGATGGAGGCGGGCGCAGGCGCGGTAATAGCATCCGAGAATCCCTCCAGAAAAGTGATCCAAGCTGCCAGAGACCGCAAGGTGCTCTTGGTTCAGGCCAAGGACAATGATGAGATCAAATCCCTGCTCTCGCTTGCGAGAGCCTGGCGCAGCAACCTTGAGGGCACGGTAGTGGGAATAACCGGTTCTTCGGGTAAGACTACCACCAAAGACCTTATTGCCAGTGTGGGTGCCAGATCCTTTGCGACTCATGCAACACGCGGCAATCGTAATAGCGAAATTGGTCTTGCAGAAACCATACTTGATGCTACCACAGAGCATGAGCTCATCGTGTGCGAGATGGGCATGCAAGCCCTTGGAGAGATAGCCCAACTGTGCGAGGCTGCTTTACCCCACATTGGTGTCATCACCAATATTGGCGTTGCACACTGTGAGCAGCTTGGCTCCAGAGAAAATATCGCCCGTGCCAAAGCAGAGCTCCTGCTAAGCCTGCCCAACAATACCGGCATAGCCATCCTGCCAGGTGACGACCCGTTTATGCCGCTCCTCTGCCAGTTTGCCCAGCTTGATGAGCGTATGGTGAGCACTATGACCTATGGCTTAGGAGAACAAAACGACATCAGGGCTACGCATATTACCTATGACGAGATGGGTTACCCCAGCTTTAGGGTATGGATGCCAGATGGGCAGTGTCATCTGGTGAGTCTCAGCTTGCAAGGCGAGCACAATATACTCAACGCACTGGCCGCCATGGCAGTAGGTTTGAGAATCGGAGTTGCGCCAGTGAGCATTGCGCAGGCACTGGCTGCGGTTAAACCTGCTGCGCTGCGCCAGGAGCTTCTTAAGACCACTGAGGGCGATATTATCCTCAACGATACCTATAACGCAAATCCCGACTCCATGCGCGCTGCGCTATCGCTGCTTAAGCGTCTTGCCACTAACAATCTGCGTATTGCGGTGCTTGGCGACATGTATGAGTTGGGCAACGAGGAGGTCAACTATCACCGCCAGATTGGTGAGTATGCCTTCGTCAACGGAGTGGATGAATTAGTAACGGTTGGAGAGCTCGGCAGAGAAATTGCCGCAGGTGCCCTTGCAGTAGGCATGCCCCAGGAGCGTGTGCATCGATGTGCCAACGTTGATGAAGCTCTCGATGCCCTCAAGTCCATTAGATGCCAGTGTTTAAGTGAGCCTGCAATGAAGAATGAGGGTAATTCCTGTATCATTCTCGTCAAAGCCTCGCGAGGCATGGAGCTCGAACGCATAGCTCAAGGGCTTAATGCCAGCGTAAACCAGGATGTATGATAATCATGTTTAGCTTGACTACCATCAGTCAATACCCTGCCTTCTTAGTCTTCTTAGCCATATTCTTTTCAATGGCCATTACCATTGTTTTACTCCCTTTGTGGATCAGGTTACTCAGGGTGAGGCAAATTGGTCAGCAGGTTCGTGCAGATGGACCACAGCATCATTTGATCAAACAGGGTACCCCTACGATGGGCGGTGTGATTATCTTGCTTGCGGTGATGATTACCACTGCTGCCTGTGGCAACTTTTCGACCCCCGCGCATATTATCCCCTTGCTTCTGGTCTTGCTTGTCACGGCACTCGCCGGTATTATGGGTCTGATAGACGACCTGTCCAAGGTCGTCAAAGAGCGCTCATTGGGTCTTAGGCCCAACGCCAAGATGCTCTGCCTCTTGATGATTTCGGTGGCCTTTTGTTTAGGAGCGGTTAATTTTGCCGGCATCGAACCCACGGTGACCATTCCCCTGATTACCACCTTTGATTTGGGATTTCTCACTACGAATATCGACTTGGGCAGCGGTGCCATACTTTCCATCCCATGGCTCTACCTGATTTTTGTCTTCTTGCTTATGGCAGGCATGAGCAACGCAGTCAATTTAGTTGACGGGCTGGATGGACTGGCTGGTGGCGCTGTCATGATTGCCATGGTTGTCATGGTGGCCATTGCCTATAGAGGCGACCAGCTCAATCTTGCCCTCTTTGCTGCTGCGGTTACCGGAGCCTGCGTAGGCTTCCTCTGGTTTAACGCTCATCCAGCAAGCATTTTTATGGGCGACACCGGCTCTCTTGCCTTAGGTGCAGGATTTGCTGCCTTGGCCGTGCTTACAAAAACCGAAGTTGTTTCGCTTTTTGTTGGCGGACTCTTTGTGCTGGAAGCTCTCAGTGTCATGATTCAAGTAGGCTACTTCAAGCTGACTCGCAAGCGTGTCTTTCTTATGGCACCACTGCATCATCACTTTGAACAAAAGGGCTGGAGCGAGACCAAGGTGGTTATACGACTGTGGATTGTCACTGCTCTATTTGCCTGTATAGGCTTTGCTCTCTTCTTTGCTCAAGGATTGTATTAGTACGATTAATGCGGCATAGTGCCCACAGCGAGCATGGTGCGACTAGCGTGTTAAGCTCGGGAGCTATCAGGCAGCTCTTCCTTAGACAGGATATTCAAAAGGTCTTCCTCGCTCAGGACAGGTATATTGAGCTTTTCTGCTTTGTGCAGCTTAGATCCAGCTCCTGGACCGGCAACGATGTAGCTCGTTTTTGAGGAGACCGAACCGGGGGTTTTTGCGCCCAGGGCGCGCAGTGCCTCTTCGGCCTCGTTTCGCGTGAGCTCTACCAGTGTTCCGGTGAGCACAAAGCTCATGCCAAGCAGAGGCAGAGTATTACCTGCTCCAGCCTCGCCCGCTACACCCAGCCCAGTTGCGGATCCGCCAGCTCCCAGGCCACTCTCTTCTTTAAGGCAAAGCCCTCTTTCGCTCAGGCGCTTAAGGAGATCTTGGTTGTGCTTGGTGTTGAGGAACTCTTTGAGCGTATGGGCAATGACCGGCCCTACGCCATCAATAACCTCCAAATCTTCTTGCTTTGCTGCTGCGAGGGCTTCAAGCGAGCCATGGTTTTGAACCAGGATCTCTGCCACCTGCCTGCCTACGTTACGAATTCCCAGGCCAAACAAGACTCGGGCAAAGGGGCGCTGTGTGCTCGCTTGAATCTGGGCAATGACTTTGGCTGCCACGGTGTTTCCTACGTATACGGGTATCTTTTCGTAGTCGCCTGTCTCAGCTCGCTTCTCTTTAGAGATGCTGCGCGCGTACTTCTCCTCTCCAGTTGGAGTGAGTGCCACCTGCTCTTGGGTGAGCAGATAAAAATCAGCCACGTCGTGCAAGTAGCCCTGCTCTACCAGCTTCTTAATAAGCTTGGGTCCGAGGCCATCAATATCCATGGCTCCACGGCTTACCCAGTGATTCAATCGCTCTAACAGCTGAGCCGGGCACTCGGCACTCAGGCACCTCACGGCTGCGCCGCTTCCCTCATCGTCTCGATAAACCGAACTACCACATGAGGGGCAAGCAGTGGGCATCTGCCAGGGTCTGGAGCCGCTTGGTCGCAAGCTTAAGACTGGGCCTACTACCTCGGGAATTACATCTCCTGCTTTGCGTATAACTACGGTGTCGCCCACACGTACGTCTTTTCGTAACACCTCATCGATGTTGTGGAGGGTAGCGCGAGATATTACCGAGCCAGCAACCTCAACAGGGTCAAACTCGGCCACGGGGGTAAGCACGCCTGTGCGCCCCACCTGAACGACTATTGCATTAAGCAGGGTGGTTTTTTCCTCGGGAGGAAATTTAAAGGCTATAGCCCAGCGCGGAGCCTTGGATGTGTAACCAAGCCTTTGTTGCTGGTTAAAACTGTTGACCTTGATAACAACACCGTCTATTTCATAATCAAGCTGACCGCGCAGCTTAATGGCTTCTGTGCAAAAATGGTGCACCCCTGCTCTCTCTTTAAAGAGCATCAAAGAAGGATTCGTATGAAAACCACTTGCCTTGAGCCACTCCAGCAGCTCCCATTGACTGGAAAGACCAAGGGCAGAAGTGGAGGCCTCGGGTGCGGCATAGATGAAGGTGGCAAGCTTGCGGTTGGCAGAAATCTGAGGGTCTTTTTGCCTGAGCGAGCCAGCTGCGGCGTTGCGCGGATTAGCAAAAGTCTTGGCCTGCCTGCCAGTGTGCTCTGCTTCAAGTTCGAGCTCCTCATTAAGGCAATTAAAGGCCTGCCTGGGCATATAGGCCTCTCCTCGCACCTCAATTGAGCCACTGTGCAGCGGGTCTTCCAGCAGCCTGAGGGGCACATCCTTTATCGTACGCACGTTAGCAGTAATGTCCTCGCCAGTAAAGCCGTCGCCACGAGTTGCTGCCTGTGCCAGAGCACCGCCTTTGTAGGTCATGGCTATGGAGGCACCATCAATCTTGAGCTCGCACACATACTCTATTGTTAAGCTCTGTTGATCTGCCTCAAGAGCAGACTCCACTCTGTCAAACCAGGAGCTCAGCTCTTCTTCGTTCATAGCGTTGTCGAGCGAATACATACGCTCCAGGTGTTGTACCGGCGCAAAGGCCTCTCCAATGTAGCCACCTACGCGCTGAGTAGGAGAGGCGCTGGTGATGAGATGAGGATAGCGCTCTTCAAAGAGCTCAAGCTCACGCATGAGCGAATCAAAGGCAGCGTCAGAGATTACTGGTGCATCTAGTGCGTAGTACAAATAAGAGTGATGCTCAATTTCTTTTCGCAGTTGCTCAATACGCAAGAGAGCCCCGTCTACGCCCATGAGCTCATCGTCCACTTTGAATAGTCGTTCCATATAGTTGTCCTCTGCTGTTCTTGTTGTCACAGGTCATCATTATCTACATTACCAGCCATTGACCGCCCTACAAGCATCCAGACTGCAAGTCCGCAAAATGCAGTATAAGCTAACCTGGTACACTGTATCAGCCAAACAGCAGCTTTAAGGCTGGTAGCATTTTTGTCACTCCCGCCTCGCAATTGGCAGGGTTTTGTTTTGCGCGGCCGTAGTATGCGATAACTCTCTATTCACTAGTCAGACTGTAGTCCGTCATTGCGGCCTCCGAGCCGCAATCTAACCGAAATGCGTCCCAGATTGCGGGTCAAGCCCGCAATGACGAATTGGTCTGATCAGTAACGCCTTTTTAGCTGACACAGTGTACTCAGTATGGTGTCAGTAACGCAAAAGCACATTCTCTGTTAGACTAACGTGTTCATGTGAGTATAACTAAAACGGTTTGGTGGAACCAACACTGCTCGAATTCAAGAACATTGATTTTTCTTATCCGCACCACGGAAAGAATGAGCCGTCGGTCGAGTTTGCGACCAGCGGTAATAGGCTTGCTGCGCAAAAGACGCTTTGTAACGTTGGGTTTAATATAGAGAGAGGCGAGCGTGTTGTTTTGTTGGGCGCAAACGGCTCGGGCAAATCGACGCTCGCAAAGCTGGCAAACGGCTTGCTCTTACCCACCGATGGTCAAGTTGTTGTTGACGGCATTTCAAGCTGGCAGCACGATTACTTGCTGGAACTGCGCAAAAATGTAGGCCTGGTAACGCAAGACCCCGACAATCAAATCGTTTCTACTACGGTGTTTGACGAAGTTGCCTTTGGGCCACAAAACCTCGGCTGGAAACCCAAGCGCATCTACGAAACAGTCTCTCAGTCCTTGGAACACGTTGGCTTATCTGAGGATGTTTACGCTGGTCGCGACCCCAACAGTCTCAGCGGCGGCGAAAAGCAACGCGTGGTCATTGCAGCGCTCCTGGCCATGCAGCCCAATTACCTTGTTTTAGATGAGCCAACCTCCATGCTTGACCCTGCCGCTCGCATGCAAGTGCTCAAGGCCATTGCATCAGCAGCAAAGCGTGGGCAGGGGATCCTGCACATAACTCATAGGCTTGAGGAGGCGGTAAAGGCAGACAGGGTGTTGATTCTTTATCGAGGCAGACTCTGCTACAACGGTAAGCCAGAAGATATTTTGGGCAATAAAGAAGCGCTGATACGTTTTGGTTTACGAGCGCAACTTCACGTAAGGCGAGCATCAGAAGTTGCCGAGCCAATTAAGCACTCATCACTCACTTTGAGTGATGTTTCCTTTAGCTACCCCAACAGCCCTTCAAAGCTACCGGTCTTTGAGGATATGAATCTGGAGCTAAAAGCTGGCGAATGTCACTTGTTGGTAGGTGCGAGCGGTAGCGGAAAATCTACTTTGCTTACCTTGGCTGCCGGCTTGGCAAAGCCCAGCAAAGGAACAGTGCTTCTCGATGACAACACTCCCTTGCCGGGAGAGGTAGGCCTGGTCTTTCAGCATCCTGAATCGCAGCTCTTTGCACAAACCATCAAAGAAGATATCCTCTTTGGGCCAAGGAACTTGGGAATGCAGGTAGAAGAAGCGGGAGACGCATTGGTTAACCGAGTCCTCACCTTGGTAGGGCTCGACCCTGATAAGTTCAGGCACAGGTCTCCCTTCAGCTTAAGCGGAGGTGAGGCACGGCGAGTTGCCATCGCAACGGTACTCGCGCTTGGCACCGACTTTTTTTTGCTTGACGAGCCTACTGCCGGACTTGATGCGCGGGGCAGAGTCTTTATCTTTGAGCTTTTACAGAGCCTGCTTGCCAAAGGTAAGGGCATAATGGTGGCAACTCACGACCCGGAGTTCTTCTTGCCCCTTGCCACAGGAAGGAGGGAGCTCTAGTGGCCATCCCTCTTCCCTTTGGAAACTATCTGGCACGTAACACTGCGATTCATCGCATTGATGCGCGTGTCAAGCTCTTGTTGGTGGTCATGTACGTGTATGCACTTTTTGCCTGCAGCACCTGGGCGGGGCTTTTGGCCGCGTTATGTATACTCGGCGTGCTGTTTATTGTGGCTTGCATCCCTGTACGCATGGCGCTCAGAGGCCTCAAGCCCATCTTCTTCATACTTGTATTTACCTTCCTTGCCAATGCCCTCACCTTTAGTGCCTCAGAAACTGCACTGGTTGCGGGACACATGGCAGTAGGAGCGGTGCCACTGGATAATGCCACTGCAGAGGCCATGCAGACGGCTTATGCAGAGGAGCGGTATCAATTGCTCTCGTTGCCCTTTGTCGGACAGGTCTTTTTTCTTGATTTACCTCAGTCGGTGCCGCTTATTGGGAGTTTTGGCATCAAACCTTTGGGCATCATAAAAGGCCTGTACTTTGTGCTGCGCATTAGTTTACTGGTGCTTACCACATCGCTTCTCACCTATACAACGTCCATCGTCAGTCTTACCGACGCCATCAGTAAGTTACTGGCACCGCTGAGAGCCTTTAAAGTGCCTGTTGAAGACATTGCCATGGTCTTTACCATCGCCTTGCGCTTTATTCCACTCACTGCTTCTGAGGCAGAAAAGCTGATGGTGGCGCAAAGCGCCCGTGGAGCCACATTCAACCAAGGAGGGCTTGTCAAACGAGCCAAGGCCTGGATACCGGTGATGATTCCGCTCTTTGTCAATTTATTCAGGCGCGCCGACCACCTGGCTCAAGCCATGGAAAGTCGCTGCTACGTTGGTCGAGGAAGAACGCAGTTGGCGCATTCTCGTATAAAGGGTACAGATATATGCTGGGCGGTCATTGGCTCTGCAGTTCTCATTGCCATTGGCATCTTTCTCTAGGCGTGCACTGAATCTATGATGTATCATTCAAGCACTGTGACAAAACGCCTGTATTGCAAAAGACTGCTAAAAATCACTTGCTGCATGGGTTTGTGAAGCATTCTAGAAAAAGGAGCTGAGCCAAAGGTATAGCATGACTGCCATTATTGTAAGCATACTGCGCATCTTGTTGCCGCTGCTCGTGCTCTTTTTGGTGTGGCGTTTTGTTATACCTCGCATGCGACGCCCCTATCAAGCAAAGTCTGAGCGAATCAATGTTGATGCCCAGGTGGTAAATACGGAGCAGCATAAGGTCAATCTGGAGGATTATAAATCTTCGGATGTGTACTATAAACCACAATCTACAAGCAAAAAATCAAACGAGCACTAAAAAGGAGTACTCTATGGCTAATCTCAACTCACCCATTAAACGAGCACTCATCTCTGTTACGGATAAGACAGGCATCGTGGAATTTGCGCGTATACTCGCCCTGGAGTTTGGTGTAGAAATAGTCTCAACGGGGGGAACCGCCAAGACGCTCATAGCCGAGGGTCTGCCCGTGAGAGCCATCGATGACCTGACGGGCTTTCCAGAAATGATGGACGGCAGAGTTAAGACCTTGCACCCCAGGGTGCACGGCGGTCTGCTGGCACGGAGAGACAACCCACTTCATCTTGAGCAAGCTACCTTGCACGGCATAGGACTCATTGATCTGGTTGTCGTGAACCTTTACGCCTTTGAAGCCACCGTGGCAAGACCCGAGGTAACCTTTGAGGAGGCCATAGAAAATATCGACATAGGTGGCCCAAGCATGCTAAGGAGTGCAGCCAAAAATCACGCAGCGGTAACCGTGGCTACGCGCCCAGAGCACTACGACACTATCGTCAATGAGATGAGGCTCAGTGATGGCGCAACCAGCCTGGAAACACGCAAGCAGCTGGCACGAGAGGTCTTTGGGACAACCAGCTCCTACGATAACGCCATACACTCGTGGCTCCTGAGTCAAAACGAAGTAGCCGAGGCTAGCCCTGCTGATTCTTCGCAGGCTATGGGTAAGCCAACAGAGGTCTGTCTCAAGCTCTCAAAGGTGCAAGACCTGCGCTACGGAGAAAATCCGCATCAGGAGGCCTCCTTCTATAAGCTCAACGGCGGAGGCAATGCCTTTACTTTAGCCAATGCCTTGCAGCATCAAGGCAAAGAGTTGTCTTACAACAACTATCTGGACCTGGATGCCGCATGGGCTGCTGTGCGCGAGTTTGGCTCTACGCCTTCCGTGGTCATCGTTAAGCATCTCACTCCTTGCGGCGTGGCTACTCACGAAGACATTACCACTGCCTACCGTAGCGCCTTTAAGTGCGATCCGGTAAGCGCCTTTGGTGGTGTCATGGCATTTAACTGCCAAGTGCCAGCCGAGCTTATAGAGGCTATCTATGATAACGAGCAGTTCATCGAGGCCTTGATTGCCCCTGCATTTGACAAGGCTGCTCTAGAGCTACTGGCTCAAAAACCTAATGCCCGGGTGCTTTCTACCGGAGGCATAAATCCGCCCGGGCAGGGCTTTGACTACCGCAGTGTAGAAGGAGGCATGCTTTGTATGAGCGCAGATTCCGCTCTCAAAGATACCGACTTCAAGATTGCAAGCCTCAGAGAACCCACGGCCCAAGAGCAAGAAGATCTTTTATTTGCCTGGAGGGTCTGCAAGTCGGTCAAGTCCAACGCCATCGTAGTGGCCAAAGGCGGGGTGACCCTGGGCATTGGTAGTGGGCAGCCCAATAGGGTTAACTCTGCACAGCTCGCAGTATCTCAGGCAGGCAGCAAGGCCGTTGGCGCCGTTGCGGCTTCTGATGCCTTTATGCCCTTTGCCGATTCTCTAGAAGTCCTTGCCGCTGCTGGCGTAACCGCAGTCATACAACCTGGTGGCTCAGTGCGCGACGCTGAAGTTCTCGCTGCTGCTGATGGGGCTGGGCTTGCTGTAGTATTTACCGGCATCCGTCACTTCCGCCATTAGGGTGTTCAGAGCGGCTTCTTGGCATTCAAAGGATAATCGAGGCTCAGTCTGAGGTGCAGACAATTGCTGTGAGCAGTGGGGCTTATCTGAGAACCAGGTCGTCTACGCAGACATTGGGGTTTTGTGAGGCAGCTGCGCCACCACCGCCGGTGTCGTAAAAAAAGCCTCCGCTGTATTGTTGTGCTGCTTCTGCGGCGGCTGCAGCCTCAGCCTCAGCCTCGGCTTGTGCCTGTGCTTCAGCCTCTGCCGCTGCTTCAGCCTCGGCTTGAGCCAGTGCGGCTTCCTCAGCTGCCTCAGCCTCTGCTTGGATAAAGGCTCGTTCGGTTTCGAGGGTGCTACCTGAGGTATCATCAACGTCTACATATTTAATAAAGGGCACTCCATCGCTTGCGAGGTGCACTTCCATAGATGCCAGGTCTTCGAGATTCAGGTTATGTAGTATAGCCGAGCTATCATTATCAAAGGTCAGGGCAATGTTGTAGAGACAGCGCATGACAAGGTCAATGGCCGCACCATCTGCCGCATCTCCCCCTGCATCCTCAGCTGCATTTTCTGCAAGCAGGCCAACCGCATCTATGCCACCTTCAGCTCCGTCATCATCAGTAATTCCAGTTGCCTCCTGAGAGTCTTCTGCATCTTCTTCGTTGTTTGTTGCAGCAGTAACTTGTACCTGTGTTTCTGGCGGTGGCGCCAGATGCAGCATGACGGTCTCATCAGCCCCAATCATGGTGGATTTGGTTACAAGCGACTCGCCATAGCCTTCATCAGTAGAACGCTTGATTGCAAAGGCAATGATGTCCAAGCCAGTTGCATTGGTAATCTCAACAATTATTGCATCGTCAGAGCCAGCGTCTCCCAAGATACGAAGCTCTGCTTCGGCTGGTTCAACAGGCTCTTCAAGTTGGGTTTCGCCACAGGCGGTCACGCCAACAAGAGAAGTGCAGAGCAGTAGAATAAAAAAGAGCGAGCGCACTCTTTTTAACGCGGTATTCATAAATAGCGCATCCCCTCTCACTTTTTAAGTGAAACAGTACCAACGACAAAAGCAGTGTCGCTCTCAGACGGCACCACCAATATCTTGACAGTATACTCGTTCTCAGGCAGTGTGCGCTCGTTAAAAAACAGCCTAAACCCATAAGGAGAGTTATATAGATGCTCTTTTGCTGCCCCATTGGATGCCTCTCCAGCTGCATCAAAATCAAGGCTCTCTTTGCCGGAGCTCTTCTCGTCCAGAGAGATGCTTATCAAAAAAGGCACATAGACAGCTGGCTCGCCTTGCGTCCCTTCAATGGAAATGAAGATGCTGTCTTGGGCATCAATGAATTCCTCATCAACAAAGCCTTCGATGATCCTGAAGTCTCCGTCTTGGCGCCAGCTCGCCTCACTCTCGGAAATAAGTGAAAGCTCGTAGTTGATAGGTGCGGTAGGCGCATACAGGAAGGGAGGATCCTCACCCAGCAGCCTGACTTGACGTTGTGCCCGCTCAACGATGACAACGTCAGGTTTGAGATCGGCAATCTGAGTGAAGTTATAGGGAATCATCTTGGTAAACTCAGCGCGTGCAAATTCAGGCGCCAGACAGGGAATGAGCGTGTCCGCAAAAGAATCGCGAAACATCAGAAGCACTCCTTCTCCTTCCGCAGAAGAGGTGTAGACAATGTCATCGGCTACATCTACGGAGCCTCCAGTAAAGTGCCAGGTGCCGGTTGTGATGCCAAGAGAAGCTTCAGTTTGCGCAGTAACCGGATAGAGCATGCGTTCTATGTCGCCTACGATGACGGCGCCTTGTCTCTCGGCTGTTTCTGAGGCAACACCTCTGCTGCCAGCTGCAAGCAAGTTGTTGCTTGCCAGCAGGGCGCCTTCGGTAGTCCAGTGAGTATCGGTGAGGCTGTAGAGCACATCGTCTTGCCCATCAAAAAGCTCAAAAAGGTCTACGTAGTTAATTTGTGCGCTTGCGAGGGACTCCTTGAGAAGGCTCATGCTCTCGTTGGTGGCTGGTAGGTAGTAATAGGGCATGAAATGAGGGTAGAGACTGTTTTTATTGGGTGCTATAGCCACCACAAACTGCGCACCCATAGCCTGCGTATAACCTTGCATCAGAGTGAGGTTGTGAGTGATGTTAAAAATCTCGCGGTTGTCAAGCGGACTGCTTGCGCGAAAGTCGTCTAAGGTTCCGCCATAAAAGAGCCAGCCTTGTGATCCTATTATGACCTGTTCGGTAGGAGAGGTTTTGAAGAGACCTGCACGCAGGCGCGCATTGAGGTCTATGGCCAGGTTGCGATACGCAAAGTGATCTTCAAAGTAGGTGCCCAGATCTTGCAGGTATTCAAGATTGACAGAGTTATCTCCTGCTACCAGCAAGGGGAGCATGCTGCGCGAGTCATCATCAAGAGCAGGGGAGTCTTGAGCCCATAGCATGCCAACAAAAGGCAAAAGGCAAAGCCCAACAAACAGGCTCGCAAAAAGCCACAAACCCTTTGAGCCAGCGGCAGAGACCTCAGGCTTGTTGCTATCAGTCGTTTGTGAGCTCTCATTCATGTGTGCACTCAAAACTTGCAATCCTCTTCCTCTTCCTTATCTTGCTTCACTTACTAGAACCTAAAGTAGATAAACGGATTATAACCGCCGCTCGAGAGGCTTAGCAGGCTCACAAGTAACAGGACAAAGGCCAGGGTGTAGCTGGCCACAGTAGCCAGTTGCTGCGTGCGTGGCTGTGCTGATTCTAATCGAGCTTCGGCAAGTTTTTTAATTGGGGTGCAGGCAACTACAGCAACCAAGAATACAACTATAAAAAGAGGAGTGAGTTGTTGGAGCGCCAAGCTCATGCTGACATACTCAAAATGAAAGCCGGTAAACATCTGTGTTACAAAGAATAAGCCCTGCTCAAAGGATTCGGCTCTAAAGAGAACAAAGCCCACAGTAACCACCAAGAGCGTATAGATAACGCCAAGTGCCTTTGGTAGTCGCTTGATTGGTAGAAACTCTTCCAGCAGCAAGAAAATACCATGAAAGAGACCCCAAACAACAAAAGTCCAACTCGCTCCGTGCCATAGGCCGCAGGTAAAGAAGACAACGACCTTATTAAGGCCGGCTCTGAGCCTACCCAGCCTATTGCCGCCCAAAGAATAATAGAGATATTCCTTAAACCAGGTGGAAAGAGAGATATGCCAGCGTCGCCAGAACTCTTGGATCGACGTTGAGATATAGGGGTAATTGAAGTTTTCCTTATAATGAAATCCAAACATGCGAGCCAAGCCCAGCGCCATGTCTGAGTAACCAGAAAAGTCAAAATATATTTGCAACATGTAGGCCATGGCGGCAATCCACACAACAGCTATGTTGATTTCTGCTGGACTTGCACCATAAATAGAGTCCACGGTTACTGCCATGGTATTGGCAACGATGACCTTCTTGCCCAGCCCAATACAAAACCGTCTCATGCCCTGTGCAATATCTTCGATGGTTGTAGATCGCTGGCGCAATTGCACTTCAACATCGTGATACTTGATGATAGGACCTGCCGTAAGCTGCGGAAAAAAGCTGATGTAGAGCAGGACTTGAGAGTAACTCCTAGATGCCTCTACCTCGCCACGATATGAATCGATGATATAGCTCATAGCTTGAAAGGTGTAAAAGGAGATTCCTATGGGCAGGGCAATTAGTGGAACTTGCCACGAGAGGCCAAAAATCGTGTCAACGGTGCTAACAAACATACCAGCATATTTAAAAACCCCTAAAAAGGCGAGATTTATGATGATGGCTAATATGAGTGCTACCTTGGCCCGCCCCTGCCTTTGCCCTCTCGTGCCTGCGATGATGCGCCCAAAGATATAATTGCAGACGGTAGAAACAAGCATGAGCAGCACATAGATGGGTTCACCAAAGGCATAGAAGAAAAGGCTGGCAGCTATCAGCAGGTAATTCCTGATTGCAAGCTGCGTGCGTGGAATAGCATGATAAGCCAAAAACACCACTGGCAAGAACACACATATAAACGTCAGCGAGCTAAAAACCAACTAAAACCTCTTCTGGTAACTGTAACAACTGTTGCAAGGTAATCTTAGCAGACTCGTGGTGTGGCTTGACATATTAAGCAATTGTACTAGGCTGGCAGTATCGATTATTCCGAGTAGTTGTAAGGAGGTGCCAGATGAATCAACCAGCTTTACTCTGTAGGCTGCTAGCTGAGCAGGGCTTGTGCAGCGCAGAAGAGCTGGCCAGTCAGCTGGGCACAAGCTTGGACTGCGTACGTGAGCTGATTAGCACTGCACAAGCTCAAAGCCACGTGCAATTGCTGGAGTGCAACAGCTATCAAATTACCGAGGCTGGGCGCAACTGGCTTGAGCAGTTCAGGGTAGACAATGCAATCATACTCACTGCGGGCTTTGGCACCAGATTGGCTCCCTATACCCTGGATACACCCAAGGGTCTGCTCAAGGTAAGGGGCACTCCTATGGTAGAGCGCCAAATTGAGCAACTCCATGCAGCTGGGATTACAGAAATTATACTGGTAGTTGGCTACCTTGCAGAGAAGTTTGAGTACCTGAGAAAAAAACAGGGGGTTACACTTGTCTATAACCCGGAGTATGCAAGCAAAAATAATTATGCCAGCCTCTATTGTGTGCGGGAGTATTTAGGTAATAGCTACATTTCGGTTGGCGACCACTGGATCGAAGAGAATATCTTTCATACCTTTGAGCCCAACAGCTGGTTTAGCAGCACCTATGTGCAAGGCAGCTCAAGTGAGTGGAGGCTCGAGATGGATCCTGACGACCGAGTCATCAACATGGATACCTGGGCGCAAGATGACTGGGTACTCATGGGACCAGGCTTCTTTACCAGAGAGTTTTCCAAGGTGTATCGGACACTGTTAGAAGAGTACTATGAGCGAGGTGCCGTCGATTATTTTTGGGAACACCTCATTTGGGATCACTTTAAGAGGTTGCCAGCCATATACCTCAATAGGCAGGATTCTGCCAATGTCATAGAAATTGAAACACCGGAGGACTTGTACAGCTTTGACCCCAGTTACCTCGAATGCTTACCCAGAAAGTACGGCACAACTCCTTGATAGCGTTGAGCAAGATGCTCTAGAACAGCCAGCGGGATGGGCTACTGCTTTTGGCATTTGAGCGAGAGACACTGGTATAATGTCTGTCTTGATTCCAAACCTGATGAGGGAACGTAACGCAAAAGCATGGAATTACTCAACTTCTTGATAGGCACCCCCTTGGGCTACTTGATGTCTCTTTGTTTGCAGCTCGTTGGAAACTACGGCGCGGCAATACTGCTCTTTACCCTGGTTGTGAGGGTCGTCTTGTTTCCCTTGTCGCTGCTCGCGCAAAAAAATTCAATAAAGATGGTCAAGATGACCCCCGTGCTCAGTGACATCCAGACTCTTCATGCTGGAAACAAGGCACTGGTGGCAGAAGAGCAAAAGAAGCTCTACAAACAAGAGCGCTACTCAACCTTTATAAGCCTTTTGCCACTATTGATTCAGATACCTATTATCCTGGGTCTTATTATGGTTATCTACAACCCTCTTACCCACCTGCTCAACATAGACTCTCAATTAATAGCCGCTTTCATTCAGCTCACCATAGAGCATACCGGCATGAGTCCGGCAAGCATGGGCGCAGGCGCAGAGTTGTTTGCCCTGCAAACAATCCAACATGAGCCAGAAGTGTTTATGCATATTGCCAACTCGGCAGAGGCCATCAGGCACATAGCGGCTTTAGACACCTCATTTTTTGGACTGGACCTCATGAAGGTGCCCTCATTTACCAATTATGAGCTCGTCATTGCCTTGGCATCTGCACTGAGCGCACTCTTGTTATCGGTGGTACAAAACCACTACAACGTGCTACAGGCCAATGCTGGCATTATTGCACGCTACGGCATGCTGGTGTTTCTTGTAGTTTTCTCTGGTTACTTTGCGCTTATCTTGCCAGCAAGCCTCGGTCTGTATTGGACGGCTACCAACCTCATCTCTGTACCAACGCTTTTTTTATGCAATTTGATATTTTCTCCCAAGGCTTATATGACACCGGAGTTTAAGGCCTCTAACATCAAGATGACCAAGGAAGATAAAAAAGCCAAGAGAGAAAAAGACAAAGAGCTCTCAAAGCGCAGCAAGCTCGATAAGGAGCGCTTTTTTGATGATAGCAAGCCTAAAGAGCTGGTGATATATTCTGAGTCCAATGGTTTTTATAAGTACTACCAGGGGCTCATTGAGCGAATCACCACGCAGTCAGACATAGTTATTCATTATCTGACCAGTGACCCTAACGACCAGGTATTTGACTTAGAAAACCCTCGCATCATAGCCTACTTTGTTGATGATAAAACACTTATTAGCACAATGATGCGCCTTGATGCCAACATCATGGTCATGACGACTCCAGACTTGGAGACTTATCACCTCAAGCGCTCTTTGATAAACAAGCAGATTGAGTATATCTATGTAGATCACGGATTTGGTTCGGTTAATCTGATGTTGCGAGAGCACTCACTGGATAACTTTGACACCATCTTTTGCTACGGACCCAGTGTGGTTGAAGAAATACGCGAGCTGGAATATGCCCATCAGCTGCCACAAAAGACCTTGGTTAAAACCGGCTTTGAGCTTTTTGACGACCTGATAGAAAAGACAGGCCAGTATAGGAAAGGCTGTGTCAAGAAACCCGAGTTAAGTGGAATAGCAGCAAAGGCAGAGGCCGACGGGGCTGGTGTTCCAGCACAGGAGGCTCAAGGCATTCAGCCGCAGGTGTTGATTGCACCCTCCTGGCAGCCACAAAACATCTTAGAAAGCTGTGGTGAGGGTCTGGTAAGGTCTTTGCTTGCAAGCGGGTTTAGGGTCATCGTAAGGCCGCATCCAGAATACATTAAGCGCTTTTCTCACAAGATGGCACTCTTCAAAGAAAAACTCGCGGATGTAGACCAAGAACAGCTGGCAGTTCAAGAAGACTTTTTTGACAACAGTACGCTTTATGTATCAGACCTGGTCGTAACTGACTGGTCTACCATTTTTATGGAGTTTTGCTATGCCACCAAGCAACCGGTTCTCTTTATTGACACTCCGCCAAAGATCATGAACCCCAATTATGGTCTCATACCCCTTAAGCCCATAGATTTGCTGTTAAGAGAAAAGCTCGGCATGTCTTTGGAGCTTGGTGAAGTCAATAAAGCAGGGGAGAAAGCCCTCGAGCTCTTGTCACAAAAAGAGCGTTACCAAAGAGTGATAACTGAGGTATTTCAAGATGAGCTCTACGAAATTGGAAATGGTATGCAAAATGGTGCTGACTACATCATTGGACGCATCATGAAAAGACGTGCCAAGCAAGAGGGCAGCTCATGAGCAAACGGCCTTCCATGAGGCTCTCAAAGAAGGAACGCTGCTTCTACAGATGCATGCTGGTGCTTTGGGTGGTGTTGCTTACCCTGGGCGTGCCGCGCCTGGCCTACGCCTACATCGATCCGGCAACTACGACCTACCTTATCCAAATTGCCACGGCCATCGTTATTACCGTGGGCGTATCCTTTACGATTGTGCTGTATCGCTTCAGGATGCTCTTTACCAAGCTTTGGGTTAAACTGACTGCAAAGGCTTCCAGGAGCGGGCAGCCCTCAACGGCCATGCCGGCAACGACCAAGGCCAGCAGTTTGCCTATGCAGGCGCCCGCTTACGAGCTTGAGCAACAAAGCTTTGTTGCCAGGGGCTCTGATAAGCCGCCAAAAAAGGCCTATGGCTTTGCCTACAAGGAAAAACGCAAGCTTAAAGAGCTTAAGAAAGCCTATAAGCAGGTCTGTAAGCAAGACGATTCTGCTCATAGGGGCAAACCTGCGTATACGGATAGGAGTGCGAGCCCCTTAAAGGGCACGCAGACGATGACCAGCGGGATGACCACCGGGATGACCACCAGGATGACCACCAGCACCTTTAAAGAAAAATGGGCAGGGCTCAGCTCCGATACCCGCAGTTTTAAGCTGCGCCTTGGTATTGCTGCCCTTGTCAATGCCAGTCTTGTGTTTACTATTATGATATTTGGCCCGCTGGAAATGTTTGCCATTGCCAGGGCGGAGATGCTCTTTGATTTGAGCAACTTTTTGTTACCGCTGCTTTTGGTGTCTGGCACAGTGTTCTTGGCGCTTACCCTGGCAGCAGCCTTGATGCGCGGACACCTCTTTACTTGCGCACTCTGCTTCCTCATTGGTCTTTTAATAGCCAGCTACATTCAGGCCCTCTTTTTCAATGGCATTATTGGTGAGCTTACAGGCGACGCTATCCTCTGGCACAGATATAGCACACTAACAATCATTAATCTCTGTGTATGGGTAGTCATAGTTGCTGTGCCCTTTGTCATTCATTACTTCAGCGCCAAGCTGTGGCAGTACTTTGCCATCTTTACCTGTGCGCTCATTGTGGTGGTGCAAACTGTTGGGCTCGCGAGTGTGTCTCAGGAGCTCACCACAGAGAGGCCATACGCAGAAAGGAGCCTGGCTCTCACTGCTGAAGGTATCATGGAGCTCAGCAGTCAGAAGAATATCATTGTATTTGTCCTTGACTCGCTCGACTCGATATATATTGATGCAATTAAAGAAGCTGACCCACGTTTCTTTGACGATCTTGATGGCTTTGTTGAGTATAACGACTTTTCAACGCGCTACACAAGAACCATCCCCTCGGTAGCCTACTCTCTTACCGCGCAAAAGCTGGAGAGACACCTGCCAATCAAAGATCCAGTGTTCCTTGATTACGCCTACAATCGACACCTCTTTATTGATGATATGGTGTCTGCGGGGTGGATTACCAAACTATATTTATCTACCGGCTATGACTTTAACAGCAAGGCATTACTCAAGGGACGTGCGGCTAATCTGAGAGATATAGCCGAGCAAGGACAAATAAGCAGCATCGATGATGTCATTGACTCTTTGAGCATTGTCAAAAACTTTACACAATTAAGTCTTTACCGGTATGCTCCCGTAGGCTTTAAAGCTTCGTTTTGGATGCCGTCATCCGAAATAACGCAGTCAATCATCGATCAACACACCTTTACTGCTGATTACCAAAACAGGTTTATGGATGATTTGCGCACAACTGGGCTGTCTGCAAACGCTCGAGAACCTATGTTTATGTACTTGCATTTAGACGGCTCGCACTCTCCCCATTTACTGGGGGCAGACGGGTATGTAGCAGAGGATGCTGATGCTTTGTCGGAAACCAGGGGTTGCTTTGCCATCCTTTATGAGTATATAAGGCAGCTCAAAGAGCTGGGAATCTATGAGGAAACCTGTATTATTATTACGGGAGACCACGGAGTTACGATAGAAACACCAGTAGGACTCTTTTATAAGCCCATTGGTAATGCAGGTACTGCGTTGGAGTTAAATACAATTCCTGTTGACGATACAAGCTTGGTGCCCACTATTCTTAGACAAGCTGGAGTCAACAGCACAGCACAGGCCGCAGAAGGCATTGCCTATGATGAGGTAATGGCACCAGGCACCACCGACAGGTGGAGAATTGTTTTTGAAAGAGATGATGCCAGCAGAATGGCCTATTACACGCCCCATGAAGTATTTCCACGAAATAGCCCCGCCAACATCGACTCAGTAAGTTAGGAAGCATGGTAGCTGCGCCACCGTCCAAAGAAGCGCGCTAAATAAAAGGGACAGCTCATGAGCAAACACCCTCCACTGAGGCTCTCAAGCAAGAATCATTGCTTCTATAAGCGCATGTTGGCGCTTTGGGTGGTGTTACTTGCGCTGGGTGTGCCGCGCTTTGCCTATGCCTACATAGACCCGGCAACCACCACCTACCTCATTCAGATTGCCACGGCTATTATCATAACTGTGGGCGTGTCTTTTACCATTGTGCTCTATCGATTCAGGATGCTCTTTACCAAGTTATGGGTGCGCTTGAGCTCGCTTGCAACACGAAGGACGCGCCCAGCAGAAGAGACCAGCTCAGGCAGCACAAAAAGCAAGTTGAGCGATATAAAGGAGAGGGCATGCGATTCGGGTGTTGAGCATTATACAGAGGAAGGCTCGGCTGTGCCGCCAAGCAAGGCATATGGCTTTGCCTACCAAGATGCCAAAAAGCGTGCAGAGCTTAAGCAAGCCTTTGAAGCGCTGGAGCAGCAAGGATTAGCACCTGATGAAAGTAAGTCTTTCAACCAAGTTGTACCAAGGGCGAGGCAAGAAGCAAGCACCCTCAAAGAAAGATGGGCAGACGCCAGCTACGACTCACGTAGCTTCAGGCATCGTCTTGGTCTTGCCGCCCTCATTAACGCGAGTCTTATATTTACCGTAATAATCTTTGGGCCTCTTGAGATGTTTGCAGGCTCCAGAGTAGAGCTTCCTTTTGATTTAGTTGATTTCCTCCCATCACTTGCCCTCTTTGCCGTAGGACTATTCGTGGTGCTCACTGGAGCTTTGGCATTGTTGCGTGGACGCTTGTACAATACGGTACTATGCATCATTACCGGCCTCTTGCTTGCCTGTTATATTCAGGCGCTGTTCTTCAATGGCATCATAGGCGAGCTCACCGGTGACAGTATTCCGTGGCACGAGTATGGCACCGCGACGCTGGTAAACCTTGGCATTTGGATTGCCATCGTTGTTGGGGTGCTAGTTGTCCACTTTTTAAGCCCCAAGGCTTGGCAGTATGTTACGGTTTTTGTAGGCTCGCTGATAATCGCAACGCAAATGGTTGGCTTGCTGAGCGTTTCTGAAGAGCTTACCAAAGTGCGCCCGCTGGGAGAGAGAAGCCTGGTGCTTACCAGCGAGGGCATGCTTGAATTGAGTAGCCAGAAAAACATTGTTGTATTTTTACTGGACACGCTCGATGGACATCTGATTAATGATGTCAGAAAGATAGAGCCGCACTTTTTTGATGAGCTTGAGGGCTTTACTGAATTTGACGACAACATAACGCGCTATATTGTAACCATGCCATCGGTGGCCTATTCTTTTACAGGCATGAAACTGGAAGATGATTTGCCAATCAGCGACGCGGATTTCCTTAATAGAGCCTTTGATCAGCGTATTTTCATTGATGATCTTGTGACTGCCGGTTGGAATACCAAGTTGTATCTTTCTGAAGGCTATGATTACGCCAGCAAGGTTTTGTTGCAGGGGCGTGCCTCAAATCTCAGGGACACTTCGCAGCATAAGGGCACCAGTATTCAGAATCTTGGCAGTTCTTTTACCTTGATCAAGCGCTTAACAGTGTTGAGTATGTATCGGCATGCTCCTATTGGACTTAAGCCAGCTTTTTGGATGTCTTCTGCTGAGGTGTCTCAAGCTATGATAAATAGACACTCCTTTACTTCCGACTACCAAAAAGACTTCATGAATGACTTGCTCACCGAGGGACTATCAGCAGATATTGCAGAGCCAGTGTTTGTCTACCTCCACTTAGATGGCCCGCACAGGCCCCATTATCTTGATGCCAGCGGGTTTTCAGTAGAAGGAAATACCGACCTGGTTGTCGAGACTCAAGGCTGCTTTAGTATTATTTATGAATATATCCGGCAGCTCAAAGAGCTGGGGATATACGATGATACCTGCATAATAATCACGGGAGATCATGGTAATCATCGTCAGTCAACCATAGCGCTCTTCTACAAACCTGTGGACAGTTCATTGGAGCCTCTGGCTGTGAGCACCGCGCCCGTAGATGATTCGCACCTGGTGCCCACCCTTTTAGAGCAGGCGGGTGTTTCCAGTTCTGTAATGGCAGCTGAAGGCTTTTCTTACTCCCAGGTAAGCCCAGAAAATACGCCTCTTAGAGAGAGGATACTGATGCAAAGAGATCCAGCAGGCATGATGTCTTCTTACACTACCTATGAGATACGCGGCAGAGCAGCAAACCTGGATAATTGGCAGTTGTTAGACTAACCCTGGATACCGAGCTTAGTCGCTGTTCCATAGGTCGCGGGTGTAGACCTTTTTGAGCACGTCGGTAAGCTCAGGGTCAAAGCGGTTGGCTACGATGATAGTGCTGCGGCTCTTGAGCTCTTCAAGAGTGCCTACGACCTCGCTTCCAAAGAAGTCCTTGGAGGGTAGCGTGGGTTCATATACGATGACCTCTACACCCTTGGCCTTTATCCGCTTCATTACTCCCTGGATGGAGCTTTGGCGATAATTGTCTGAGTTACTCTTCATGATGAGGCGATACATGCCCACAACGATGTTCTCGCCCGTGGACTCTGCCAAAGATGATGCCTTATCAAGGATGCGCTCGGCAATGAAGTCCTTGCGTGTTCTATTGGCATCAACAATTGCCTGTATAAGGTTTTGGGGCACCTGGTCGTAGTTTGCCAAGAGCTGCTTGGTATCCTTAGGAAGACAATAGCCACCGTAGCCAAAGGAGGGATTGTTGTAGAAGTTGCCAATGCGAGGGTCAAGCGAAACCCCCTCGATAATGCGACGGGCGTCAAGCCCCCTCGTTTCTGCGTAGGTATCCAGCTCATTGAAGTAGGCAACACGAAGCGCCAGGTAGGTATTTGAGAAGAGCTTGATAGCCTCAGCATCGGTGGAATCGCAAATGATTACTGGAATGCCATGAGACCCATCGGCATTGACCCGCTCATGTTGGTTGGGGCTGGCGCCCTCAACCAGCAAATCCGCAAAGTGCTTAGCCGCCTTGAGAGCGTCAGCAGAAGATGCATCGCCTCCTACAATAACGCGAGAAGGACGGAGATTGTCGTACAGAGCACAGCCTTCGCGCAAGAATTCGGGAGAAAAGAGCAGCTTACTCTCACCCAGAGCCTCGCGCGTAGCCAGGGTAAATCCCACGGGAACCGTTGACTTGATGACGATCCAGGCATGCTTGTTTACACTGCGTATGGCTAAGAGAGCTGCCTCAACAGAGCTGGTGTCAAAGTGATTGGTTTGTGGGTCGTAGTTTGTGGGAGTGGCAATGATGACATAGTCTGCGTCTTCGTAGGCGGCAAGGGCGTCTGTAGTGGCCTCAAGAGTCACCGTGCCGTCTTTGAGGAATGCCGTAATGTCCTCGTCAATTACTGGCGAGAATCCTGCATTTATCAAATCGACCTTAGACTCAATGACATCAAGAATTTTGACCCTATGCCTTTGAGCCAACAACAAAGCAAGCGAGAGCCCCACGTAGCCTGCACCCGCAACAGCAATACTCAACATTACATGCTCCTTAGACTCCTTAGGTTAACAAGCATATGATTGTCAGCCCCTAGGTCTTGTGACTTTTACTGTAGGCTTCGCAGACCTCTTTGGCAGTACCAATCATCTGAGGTATGCCCTTTTCGATCCATATGGCGTTTTCGCAGATGCGGGCAACTTGACTAATGGAGTGAGAAACAAAAAGCACGGTAGTGTTATGCTCTTCGATGAGACTCTTAATGCGGTCTTGACATTTTTCCTTGAAGAACATATCGCCTACACTCAAGGTTTCATCCACAATGAGGATGTTGGGCACTATCACCGTGGCAATGGAAAAGGCAATGCGCGCCACCATTCCGGAAGAATAATTCTTCATGGGCAGTTCCAGAAAATCTCTCAGCTCGGCAAAGTCAACAATCTCATCAAAGTGTTCTTGGATAAATTTGCGGCTATACCCAAGCAATGCGCCGTTGAGGTAGATGTTTTCGCGTGCCGAGAGATCCAGGTTAAAGCCAGCGCCCATCTCGATAAGGGGGGCGAGGGTTCCGTTGACCTCGCAGCTTCCTGTGGTGGGGCTTAAAACACCCGAGATGATCTTGAGCATGGTAGATTTGCCCGAGCCATTGGTGCCCACGAGGCCAAAGGAATCTCCATGCTTGACTTCAAAGGAAATGTTTTGCAAGGCAAGAAACTCTCGAAAGAAGAGCTCTCGCTTGGCGAGCTTGAGAACGTACTCCTTAAGAGAGTTGAGCTGCTCGTTGGCTATATTGTATACCATCGATACATCGGAAACCTTTACCGCATAGTCTCCTACTGGCTCTGGGTTAAACGTGTATATTCCCGTATCTTTTCTCACTCAAACACCTGCTTATACGTAGAGGATAAAACGTTTTTGAAGCTTACGAAATATCAGTATTCCTACTGCCAGAGTAGATAAGGCCATGCCCAGGCAAATGAGATTGGACTGCAGGCTGGGCACTGTGCCCCACATGATAATCTCACGAAAATAGGTGATAAATTGATAGATGGGGTTCCAAAGTATTGCCTGCTGCGCCACCTCAGGAAGTATGCTTACGGGGTAAAAAATTGCCGAAAGATACATCCAGGCCAAGGTAAACACGCTCCACAAATGCACTACATCTCTAAAGAATACTGCCAAGGCAGAAAGAATTAACGAGAGGCCAGTGCAAAAGAGTAAAACATAAATCATGAGAAGCGGCATCAAGAACACGGTGGGTGTAGGAGCCACCTGAAAGTACAACATGACTATAACGACAGCTGTGAGCGAAAACGTAAAGTTAACCATCTCAAAGATGACCTTTTCCACTGGGAAGATGGCCTTATTAATACGAATCTTCTTGATAAGTGAAGCAGAGTTGAAAATAGAACTAAGGCCAGCGGTGGTCGAGCCGGACACCAGAAGATAGATCAGCTTGCCAAGAATCAAATACAGAGGAAAGTTTTCGATTTCAAATCTGAAGATAAAAGAAAAGACCACCGTGAGCACCAGCATCATAAACAAAGGGTTGAGAACACTCCAGAGCACACCCAAGATACTACGACGGTATTTAATCTTGAAATCCTTGGACACCAAGGAAGTGAGGACAAAAGAGTCGCGCTTTAATCTAGCAAGTAACGAGTTCATAATGGTCAATGATAACACAGTGTAACGGAGAGAAAAATAACGAACCAGCGACAAATCTACGTCAACTCACCTTCAAATGCCAAAACGCATACGTCAAAAACTATTATAATGAGTACTAAATAAGAGCACATGCGCGCAAGCGGCGCAATGGAAAAGCACAAGGCAGGTAGACTGTTGAACAAGAGACGCTCATCATACACCCCCAGGCACCGCAGCGGTGCTGAACCAAGAAGAATTCAGCAGGCAAGCACCAGGAGGAGAGTGCAGGCAGATTCGCTGAGCTCCTCCCAAGAGAGCGCTTGGAGCTCAAAACGAGAGGGCTCAAGAGCGAGCACGCGAGAAAACGCGTGGCGCGCAGCCAATGCACGCTTGAGAAATGACGAGAGGGCAGGCTCCAAGGGTGGCAGGGGCACGAGGAAGGCGAGTTCGAGAAGTATCGAGCGAGCATACTCAAGAGACAGAGCGCACCCAAGCTCGAGAAGGGGCAGGCGCGCTGCCGCCCTCGAGACGCCGGAAGGCAGTCAGCGCAAAAAGCTGAAAATTGCCATCATCATTGTTTTAGCTGTGCTTGTAGCTTTTATAGCGGCTGCAGCAATCTATTCAGCGGTCTTCTTGTCGAGTATTAACAATAACATCAAGATGCCAGAAGAAACCAAAGGTGCTTTGGATAAGGTCTTGGTAGCTCCCGACAACCCCGATGCCTTCTACATCTTAATTGTTGGGTCGGATGCACGCGACGAGCTTGGTCTGGGGCTCTCTCATGGAGTAGGCCGCTCGGACACCATGATGCTCGTAAGGGTAGACAAAGAAGCACCCCTCATGACCATTATTTCGATTCCGCGAGACATAGAAGTGCAACTGCCCGGCTATGGGTCGCAAAAAATTAATGCGGCTTATGCCTATGGTGGGCCAGCAGGTGCAGTAGAAGCTGTCACAAAGCTCTTTGGTGTGCCCATCTCATATTATGTGGAAATAGACTTTGTTGGAATGATTTCGCTGGTGGATACCTTGGGAGGAATCGAGGTATACGTACCGGTAGATATGACGGTCGATGGCGTCTATGTGCCCGCTGGGCATCAGCATCTCAATGGCGCCCAGGCTTTGGCATTTAGCAGAGAAAGAAGCTTTGCAACGGGCGACCTGGTAAGAGTTGAGCACCAACGTGAGGTCATGCAGGCTATCGTCATGAAGATTTTGGCTGCTGATGTGATGAGTATGCCCGGACTGATTACCGAGCTCTCTGTCAATTTCCAAACCACGATGGAGCTGCCAAAGGCCATTGACATGGCAATGGGCTTTAGAGGTATGAATTCCGAGAATATGTATATGGCCACCGTGCCCGTAGACTTTAATAGTCATGATGGTATAGCCTATCTTAAAGTGGTGGAGCCAGACTTTTCTCACATGGTATCTCGCGTAGAACGAGGGCTGCCACCAGAGGGCTCCATCACCAACACAGATTAAGTGGTAGCGGCATGAAGGGCATCATATTAGCTGGCGGTTCTGGCTCCAGGCTTTCTCCGCTTACGACGGTTACCAGCAAGCAGTTGCTGCCGGTGTACGATAAGCCGATGATCTACTACCCACTCTCGGTATTGATGATGGCGGGCATCAGGGACATCCTGATAATCTCTACTCCCCATGATTTGCCTAACTTTGAGAGGCTGCTCAGATGCGGCAGCGACTATGGCATCAATCTTTCTTATGCACAGCAGCCCTCGCCTGACGGTCTTGCTCAAGCTTTCATTATCGGAGAGGATTTCATAGCTGGAGAGTCTTGTGCCCTCGTTTTGGGAGATAACATCTTTTATGGCAATGGACTTGGCAGGCACCTCAGACGTGCCGTAGAAAATGCAGAAGAACATGATGGAGCCACGATTTTTGGTTATTACGTTGCTGACCCCCAGCGCTACGGCGTAGTTGAGTTTGACGATAACAATAACGCGGTGTCCATAGAAGAAAAGCCCGAGACGCCCAAAAGCAACTATGCGGTAACCGGTCTATATTTTTATGACAAGCAGGTATGTGAGCTTGCCAAACAGGTTACCCCATCAAAACGGGGCGAGCTTGAGATTACCACCCTCAATCAGATGTATCTCGACAAACAGGCGCTCTCAGTAGTTACCCTGGGGCGAGGTTATGCGTGGCTCGACACCGGTACGATGGACTCACTTTTTGAAGCGGGAGAGTTCATCAGAACCATCGAGAAGAGCCAGGCGCTCTCTATAGCAGTTATAGAAGAAATTGCCTATGGCAATGGGTGGATCGATAAAGAGAGGCTGCTCGCCTGCGCCCAGAGGCATGGCAAATCACCCTATGGCGAACACCTTTTCAGGGTTGCAGAGGGCAAGATAATCGTCTCGGACGGCAAGGGTTACTGATGAAGCTCTTGATTTGCGGTGCGCAAGGTCAGCTCGGCAGTGTACTCAGTGCTGTACTTGCAAAGGGAGCGTCGGATCTGGGAGCCCTTCCCAGTGTGTATAAAGACGCTCAGCTGGTGTGTGCCGGTGCTGACGAGCTAGATATTACCGATGAGGTCAAGACGCAGGAGTTCATCAGGCAAGGTGCCTTTGACTTGATAATCAATTGCGCTGCAATGACTCAGGTCGATGCTTGCGAGACGCAAGAAGCAGCTGCTTACCAGGTCAACGCGGTGGGGGCGCTCAATGTGGCAAAAGCAGCAGAGCAAATCGGAGCCAAGCTCGTGCAGATGTCGACCGACTATGTATTTTCTGGGGATGACAACAAGGAGTATGTCGAAACAGACCCCACTAACCCACAAAGTGCTTATGGGCGCACCAAGCTAGCTGGAGAGCGAGCGGTGCTTGAAAACTGCAAGACCTCCTTTGTAGTGCGTACTGCTTGGCTTTTTGGAGCTACGGGTCCCAACTTCGTGCTTGCCATACTTGACATTGCTCGCTCAGAGGGCGAGATTACGGTAGTCAATGACCAATATGGTAACCCTACCTATGCCCATGACTTGGCACACGAGATACTGCGTATTGCAGAGGGCAGCGAGTATGGAGTCTACCACTGTACGAGCAGGGGAGTGTGCTCCTGGTTTGATTTTGCCTCAGCAATCGTAGACATGGCTGGAGTAGAGTGCATCAAGCATCCCTGCACGACCAAGCAGTTTGCAAGACCGGCAAAGCGCCCAGCCTATGCCCCACTCAAGAACAAGCGCCTTGAAGATACCATAGGGTGCACCATGCGCTCTTGGCAAACCGCCCTTGCCGTTTACCTGGAAGGGGTGGATACTGTATGAAAACCTATCTCGTAACCGGTGGCGCGGGCTTCATAGGCTCCAACTTCATCTTATATATGCTCAAACGCTACAGTAACATCAGGATTATCAACGTAGACAAGCTCACCTATGCAGGCAATCTCGAAAACCTCACATCCGTTAAGGATGATAGCAGGCATATCTTTGCACAGGCAGACATCTGCGATGCAGATGCCATAGGAGAGCTCTTTGCCACCTATGAGCCAGACTACGTAGTAAACTTTGCTGCTGAGTCTCATGTGGATCGCTCAATAGACTCTCCTGAGATATTTGCACACACCAACATTACAGGCACCCTCACCCTGCTTAATGCGGCAAGAGAGGCTTGGCAAACAGCAGATGGCAGCTATGGTACGTGCAAGTTCTTGCAAGTATCGACAGATGAAGTATATGGCTCTCTCTCATTGGATGAGCCGGGCATCTTTTTTACGGAAAGTACCCCACTTGATCCACATAGCCCCTACTCTGCAAGCAAGGCCTCAGCAGATCTTTTTGTGTGTGCATATAGCAGCACCTACCAGCTGCCCATTAATATAACCCGTTGCTCCAACAACTATGGTCCTTTTCAGTTTCCAGAAAAGCTCATTCCACTCATGATACATAACGCTTTGCAGCTCAGGGCGCTACCGGTATACGGCGATGGGCTCAACGTACGAGACTGGCTCTATGTAATAGATCATTGCAAAGCCATAGACCTTGTTTTACACAAAGGCACTACGGGCGAGGTCTATAACATCGGTGGTCATAACGAACACCCCAATATTGCCATAGTCAAAACCATTATCTCTCAGCTGGCCAACCAGGTAGATTCTGCAATAACCGAAGAGCTCATACAATACGTGAGCGATCGAAAGGGGCATGACAGACGCTATGGTATCGACCCGCAAAAGATTACCGAAGAGCTTGGGTGGGTGCCAGAGACCTCTTTTGAAGAAGGCATTGCCCAGACCATAGAGTGGTACTTGAGCAACGAGGAGTGGGTTGGCCGTGTAACCAGCGGTGCCTACCAGGATTACTACAAAAACATGTACGAGGGGCGATAGATGACGATTATTGAGGCTGGCAACTTTACCTTTAGGCGCACCTCAATTCCTGGCGTCGTCATTGTGGACACCAAGGCTTTTAACGATGAGCGCGGCTATTTTATGGAGACTTATCATAAAGAGCACTTCAGCGCGGGTGGCATTGATGCAGACTTTGTGCAAGACAATCAATCCTCTTCAATCAAGGGCGTACTGAGGGGGCTGCACTACCAAATTGAGCACCCTCAGGCTAAGCTTTTTCGCGTGCTGCAAGGCGAGGTGTTTGACGTGGCAGTTGACATCAGAAAAGGTAGCCTCACCTACGGTAAGTGGGAGGCAGTGGTGCTCTCTGCACAAAACAAAAGGCAGCTCTTCATCCCAGAGGGCTTTGCTCATGGTTTTCTGGTGCTCTCAGACATCGCTGAGATTGCCTACAAGTGTACCGATTACTACCATCCCGGCGACGAGGGCGGCATAGCCTGGAATGACCCCACCATCAACATCCAGTGGCC
>Ga0123356_10000085_pt1 | contig 98249 bp, 78 predicted proteins | sample TergutEmb28metaG_2_FD_92546 | JGI IMG/M metagenome (GOLD analysis project Ga0123356, IMG submission 92546) | Embiratermes neotenicus P3 segment gut microbial communities from Petit-Saut dam, French Guiana - Emb289 P3 | ecosystem: Host-associated > Arthropoda: Insects > Digestive system > Gut ...
AATGGAAAGTGCTCTAAACCGTCAAGTGTTCTTAGAAAAGAAACAGCAGCAACGCTTAAAACGAATATTAATCCAAGTATAAAACGTACCTTGTTTATCAGTTTTTCACCTTCGTATTCGTCTTTAGTGATTTTTTCATTAATTTCCAAATTAGTCATAATTTACCTCTTTGTTTTATTTCTATTTATCAGTTAAAGTTATAACTCCATCCCAATTATCAGGCGGTGGATTATTTTCATAATTATTTACTCTTTCAATATACAATTTAGAAAGAAAATCATTGCTATCTGCTTCAAGAGCTTTTGTAAAATATTCCCTTGCAAGTTTCCATTCACGCATATAAAAAACCTGAAGCCCTTTATTGTAATTAATCAGTGTTTCCCTATTAATTAATAATGCAGAAACAGATGGCAATTCGATTAAATCGCCTGATCGCAGTTTATTTCCGTCAGTACCCTTAAAACCGGAATGTACAGCATAAATACCTACAGGTTTATTTTTACCTTTTACACGAACATTGTCGATTTTCCTGAATAAGAATTTATCTTTAGCCGCTTCGTGTACATTTTCTGTTACAATTACCGGATAACGGTAAACTTTTGAAAGACTTTCTACACGAGAAGCCAAATTTACGGTATCTCCGATTATTGTAAAATCCATTTTGTTCTGAAAACCAATATTACCTAAAATACATTCGCCGCAGTTTATTCCGATGCCTATTTCTATTTTTTCTTTTGACAAAATTGAACCTTCATCGTTTATAACTTCCATTGCTGCTATCATTTTTACTGCCGCTCTGATGGCATTTTCCGGAGAATTATCAAGAGTTTGAAAAGCTCCAAAAACAGCCATGATAGCATCTCCGATAAATTTATCAATATGACCGCTTTCTGATAATATTTCGTTTCCCATCTTTGAAAAATATGTATTCAAAAAATCTACAACGCTTTGAGCGTCAGATTTTTCAGAAAGATCCGTAAAATCTCTTATATCGCTGAAAAGAACAGAAATATTCCTGTTTTCACTCATCTGCGCTTTTCTGTATGTATCGCTTATTATTTCATCCATTACGTCAGCAGGTACATAACGGGCGAACGCAATGCGGGTATTTTTTTGAAGTTCGTTTATTTCAAACATGGAAAGAGCGTTAGCGATAACCGGAGCAGCAGCGCCGCAGAATACATTAATATTTTCCATGATAATGGGTGAAAAATAATCGTTTAAGGTATTTGCAATATGAATTGTAGCGAAATTATCTCCGGCTATTGTTAAAGGTAAAGATACATAAGATACAATATTTTTTTCATTATTTCCGTTAGAGTTAAAATTTACTGTATTATTGGATGTAAATTTATAATCTGTAAAAATATTATTAAAATCTGACATGCAAATGCCGGAAAAATTATCGGATATTTCTTTTGTAAAGCCGCTGAAATTTGATGAGTATGTATACAAGATTCTATTGTTTCCGCGTATTAATAAAGAAACAATTTCAGTTTCACATACAGTACGAAGAAGATCAAAAATACCGTTTGCTACCATTTCCATGGAATGAACTTTGCTTGACAGTTCAGTTAAAAGACCGATAATAGTTGTTTGAAATAATTTATTGTCCAAAAGATTATTTACAATTTCTATTATCGAATCATTATTAATTTTTTTACTTTCACGTTCAATTGCTTTAAAATCAATTTCTTGGGAAGAAGAAAGAATTTCATCTGCAGATTTTAATAAAGGAGCAAGGTTATCAGGTGATTTTTCGATATAAAGATCAGCTCCTGCCTGGCTGCCCCAAAATTTATCTTTTGTTTCATCTAATGATGTAAACATTATAACAGGAATTGTTTTGGTATTTTTACGTGATTTTAATAGTCTTGTTACCTGATAACCTTTAAAAAGAGGCATTTCAATATCTGTTATTATAAGATGGGGAAGAAATGAATAAACTTTTTTTATGCCTTCAAAGCCGTTTACGGCTCTTTCAATAATATATTTTGAAGTATCAAATGAAGTAATTAGCATATCTGCGAAAATATCAGAATCTTCAAGTATTAATATTCTTTTTTGCTCAACGTTCATTTACACCTCCGATTAGCTGCTGTACATTTTCAATTAAATTATTATTATTAAATGAATTTTTTAGTATATACCGGGAGGCTCCGAGACTAAATGCGCGTTTTTGCTCTTCATCATTGGCAATGGAAGATATAACAATAATCGGTATTTTAGACAATTCTTCGTTCTTTTTTAAATTTTCAATAAGCATAAACCCGTCCATTACAGGCATATTTAAATCTGTACAGATTAAATCATATTGTTTTTGCTTGGCAGCTTTTAGAGCCTGCGCTCCGTCTGCTGCTGTATCAACATAATATCCTTCCGATTGAAGAATTTCACTTTCAATTTCACGGGTGGGAAGAGAATCATCAACAACCAAAATTGATTTTCTCAGTTTTTCATATTCGATATTACGTTTTTTAATGTCCAAAGCCTTGATTCTTTTTGCCATTTTTATAACTGTCGGAATATGTAAAACACTTACCATTTCATAATCTTCATTTAGTACGATACCGGAAAACACATTAATATTTTCCATAAATGCTGGCATTGTTTTAAGGATAACAGATCTCATTGAATCGATGTTATCAACTGCTAATGCGGCGATGTCATCGTAAGAACGGATGATAACTATAAAAAGTATATCATTAGGTGAAATTATATCTTCCTTAATTTGCAGTATTTGGCTTAAATAATATAATTTTATTATTCGATCGTTGTATTTAATCTCGGGACGATCAACAACTGTAATAATATCTTCACGGTTTAAAAGAAGTATATTATCGACAAAGTTGGAAGGTATTATAAAATTAATTCCTGCGCATACAACCGGAAATCCCATTAAAGCGGCTATAGATAAAGGAACCATAATTGTGAAAGTAGTGCCTTCACCCTGAGTGCTTTCTACAACAATACTTCCTTTTAATGCTTCAACGCTTTCACGGACAACATCCATTCCAACGCCTCTTCCGGAAACATTACTTACATTACCTGACGTAGAAAATCCGCTTTGAAAAATGAAGTTTGTAAGATCTTCTTTTGAAAGGCCGGCTGCAGCAGCTTCTGCGATAAAACCTTCCCTTACGGCTTTTTGTCTTATTTTTTCATGATCAATACCTCTGCCGTCATCGCAGATCATAATCTTCATACTTCCGCTTTCACGGGAACATATTATGGATAGTTTTCCTGCTTCATTTTTACCGCATGCGATACGTTCCTGAGGTTGTTCGATACCGTGATCAATTGCGTTACGAACCATGTGCATAATAACTTCAGATAATGATTCGATTATATTTTTATCTATTTCATTTTCTTTGCCTTCGATGGAAAGCTGAACATTTTTATTTAATTCTTCCGATAAATGATATATATAACGCGGATAACTGTCAAAAATTGTAGAAATGGGAAGGGTACGCAGTGATATTACGCTGTCATAAGCTCCTCTTACATGATTTCCTGCGTCTATTGCGTAATTTCTTAATGAAGATGATAGTTTTTCACTTGATCTTTCAATTTTTCTGAATTCAGAAGATAAAACCGGATCAAGTTTTGCAATTTCTTTTAATTTTTTTGAAAAAACTTTTATATTACTTGTAATTGATGCGCTGTCCTGTGAAATACTTTTAGCTGAAATTTCCAAAACTTGTAATGAAGCGATACTTTTAATAATTCCGTCAATTTTATCAAGAGAAAGACGGATTGATTCTGATTTTGCTTCTTTTTGTTTTTTAGATTTTAAAATAGCGTTTATTTGCTCTTGATCCATAAGTTCATCAGATGAATCATCATTTTCTATATTTTCTGTTTGCTCTTTTTCCTTTACTGATAATTGGAAAGATGTTTCAGTGCCGGTATTTGATTTAGGAATTGTAAATTCTTCATTTGAGGAAACCAAATTCAAATTCTTTACAAATTCATTTACATCTATATCATCGTTTTTTGTTTGTAATAATTCTACAAAGCCGGATTTTAATAAGTCTAAAGAAGACAGAACCAGTTTGACAATATTTTCTGAAAAACCGATTCTCTGTTCTCTTAAAGCTACAAAAACATTTTCCAAAGAATGAGTTAATTCTTCCAAACGCTTAAATTCGAGCATTCTCGATGATCCTTTAAGCGTATGTAAAGCTCTCAATACAGTAGCAAGATCATCATCTACGGATATACCGTCTTTTATATCAAAAACCAAAGATTCGACAAGGCTGATATTCTCAAGACCTTCGTCAACAAATTTCCTGATATATTTTTCTTTATCTATTGCCATATATCTTTTCCGGTGTTTATTTTATTTTTTATCAATGATTCAAGTTGTTGCATCAATTGAACAAGCTCTTCAGCAGATGATGTTACAACTCTTGTTGATTGAATAAAGTTCGTAAGTCCGCTGGCGATATCTGTTATGGCGATGTTAATTTGTTTTGTTGATTTTTGCTGTTTTTGGCTTGATATTGTTATTGTCTGTGCCTGATTTGCTGTTACTTCGGCTCCATTTCGAATTTCCCTGAAAATATTTTCCAGTTCTTTTATTAAGTTGTTGCCCTGATTAATTTTGATGGAACTTTCTTTACTGGATTTGATTAATGAAGTTGAGGAGTTTTGAATATCATTTGCCTGTTTACGAATTTCTTTTGTAAGAGCGGAAATATCATCAGCAAGACGGTTAACTTCGGTTGAAACTACAGAAAAACGTTTGCCGTGTTCACCTGCACTGGCAGCTTCCAGTGCAGCGTTAAATGCAATTACTTTTGTTTGATCGGTAATTGCGTTAATTGTTTCGATAATGTCGTGTATTTTTGTTATTTTATTTCCCAGTGTATTAATACCGGAAATAACATCGTCATTTTTGTTTTTTATCTCTTCAAATTGCCCTACATTCTGTTCAAGTAAGTTAAACCCGAGATTTACATCATTCTCCATTTTTGTCGCAATAGATGAAACACTTGAAGTTTTTTCTGCTATTTCGATGGCTATTTGAGTGTTTTCATTTATCGTACTTTCAATTTCCTGAACACTTGCTGCCTGATTGTTTGCAGTAGAAAAAATTTCTTTGGAAGATGAAAATATTTTATCTGTAGTATTTTGAATGGTAACAGCCATACCTTGAGTTTGTTCATCTGTTTTTGCTGCAGCTTCTGCCGCTTTGCTGTGTGTATTTACATAAGTGCTGAAAAGTGAAATGTGGCGTTTGCAGGCAAAACCGGTGATAGTTCCTGCTATTATAATACCGAAAATATGAAACAATTCGTTGTAAAGCGGAAAACGGAAAGTTACTACATTAGAATTAATAACAGCCGAGTAAGGAAGGTCGAGTGCACTGCCGTTAGCAAAAATAACAACCAATAAACAAATACCTGCATATATACCTGAAATAACAGAACAGCGCACGCTGAACCTGAAAGCTCCAAGCAAAATAAGCATTATATAAAACTGAATTTGAATGGAAAGATAAATGATAGGAGGGCATACTTCAGGATAAGTGCACGTAACCCATATACAGGCGCTGATACAGGTCATGTCAATAATTACAAATATATATTTAAATGTACTGTGAAGTTTTTCTCTTTTCCGTAAAATTAAAAATAGGAAAATTGAGTATATAAAAAAGATTACAGTGCTGTAATGAGCCCGCATGGGAAGATGTCCGTAGCCTTCCATATCTCTTACAAACGAAATTGCAGGCAGACTGAGTAAATAAATAGCAGAAAGCATTAAACGGAAAACACTTATCAGTTTTTCGCCTTTTGAATCATCAAGGTTAATTTGGTCTTTAAAATTTCTACTGTTCATAAATAATCCTTATTTTTCAGTTGTGTATTTCATTAAAGTTTCTTTTAACTCTAATGACATATTGTTAAGTTTATCTACAGCGGCAGATGTCATATTGGTAGCTGATACAAACTGGTTAACGCCGGTAGATATTTCTTTTAATGCTGTAAACACTTGAGCAGAAGCATATTCCTGCTGTTTGCTTAAGCTGGATATTTGCTGAGAACGTATTGCGACATTCTGAGAAACATCAACAATGCTTTCAAAGACTTCTTTTTGTTCAACCATCCTGTTATAACCTGTATCAATGGCTTGTGTTCCGCTGTTTGCTTCTGTTAAAAGAGTCTTTGACGCTTCCTGTAATTCCGATATTTTTTCTTTTATTTCAGATGCTGATGCTACAACGTTATCTGCAAAACGCCTGATTTCGCTTGCTACAACTGAAAAACGCGATCCTGCTTCGCCGGAAGATGACGCTTCCAATGTCGCATTAAAAGCTATAAGTTTTGTATGGTCTGCAATAGTATCAATAAGCAGAATTGATTCATCAATTCTGGAAAGCATGTCTGTAAGGTTTCTTATAATATCGATTATTTTTGCATTTTGATTGCGTATATCGAGCATCATGTCTTCATTAACATCACGAAGATCAGCTCCTCTTCGGCTTAGTTCCTGGGTTTGCGCAGCAAGGGACGCAACTTCTTCTGTTTTTTCCGATGCTTGAGCAGTAAGATTTTTGTTGTTTTCCATTGTGCTGATAATTTCTGCTACGCTGGCTGATTGTTCGTTTGCTGTTGTTGTTATTTCTATTGCTGAGGTTGACAGTTCCAATACAGCAGATGATACCATCGAAGTATTACTGTTAAACGCATTAAATGTTGATTTTAACCTTGTTAAAAAAACATTCATAGCATTCATTAAATCACCCATTTCATCATTGGATACAGCATTAAGCTGTACGTTAAGATCATTGTTATTAAGCTGTTTGAATATTTTAAGAATATCCTTTAATGGGCGGTTCAGCATGAAATATGTAAAAATAATTGAAATGCCGATTGAAACTGCAAAAATTAAAACGAATAAAAGAATTATATTCCAAAGGATATTATTGGGTTCGGCATAAATAGCGGAATCAGGCGTCATGGAAACTAGCTGCCAGTTCGCATAAGGTACTGTTGCTGCAAAAAAATTATAATTGCTTTCCTGAAAATGAAGAGTATCATATAAAAGAACTCTTTCGTAATATTGTTCAATATTTTTTTCTGCAAAGAAATTATCTAACATTATTTTTTGCTGGTTTGGATTGGTTATGTACAAACCTTTATTGTTAAGGAGAAATATTTGCTGCTCCGGGAAAACCAGAGTACGGTTTATTTCTTCATTAAGTTTTGTAACAAGCATATCCACAGCTATTACTCCGATGTCCCTGCCTTGTCCGTCAAATACAACTCTTGATATGGAAATGATAGTTTCGCCTGTTTTTGCATCAAGGAAAGGTTCAGAAAAAGCTATATTACCAGCAGCTTCTTTTGCATTTATAAACCAGGGACGAACTCTTTGATCCCATTCTTCGTACTCAGGTATCCAAACAGGACTTGCTATCCAGTAACCGCCGCTTTCATTCCATTTATTATTACTGGAAAAATACAATAAATCTATTTCCGGCATTTTATCTATTAAATTACCAAAATAACCGGACATATCTTCTATATTGTTAAGCCCCTGATCAAATAATGCGCCTATTCCATAACTTGCATTGTCAAGCAAATCAGCATACCTGTTCAGCATAGAAATTATTTCGCCCCTGAAATTTTCTATACTTTTTTCAACATTGGTTTTTGCCAGCGTATAACTTATCGAAAATAAATTATATAAAAAAATGGCTGAAAAAATACCGGTGTTAAGAACTATAATCAGAAGTACAACAAGCGTAAATTTTATTGTAAATGTAAATCTTATCTTTTTATTTTTCATATACACCTCGTTTTATGTTAATTTTTTTTCAAGAATCCTTAAAAAGTAATCGGGAGAAAATCCTCCCATAAAACATTCGTAATTATGTTCACCTGTATGCTTTTGTTTTAATAATAATTCAATGCTTTCAATTGTTTTTTTAATTTTATATTCATGTCTGGTTTTATTGCCGTCAGATGTTAGGCAGGAAATTCTATAAAAAGCAGGCCAGAAAAATTTGTTTTTAATTGCTGCTTCATAATAATGTTTTTCGGCTTCTTCATAAATATTTTGTAAAAAATAATATTCTCCCCGTAAAAAATTTGTGTAAGGCGATGTATTATTTTTTTCCAAAAGTGATAAAATAATACCGGCTTTTTTAAAATCCTGTTTATTTAATAAATTCATAATACATGCTGCAAGGCTGCTTCCTGAAACAAGATTTATTTTATCGCTTTCCAATGCATTAATTACAGATTCGGTATTCTTTACACCTTCATCTGTTTTAATTATTTCAGTAATTTCTGCGCAATTTACAGATAAAGTTTCAGTTTTTTTTATAATATGTATTTTTTCATTATCAGTTTTTTCTGGTTTTAATTTAGTTTTGGTTTTAGTTTTAATTTCTACAGTTTGTTTTTTAACTGGTTTAAATTCATATCCGGAATTAATACTTGTTTTTTGAAAATAAAAAACATCTGATGAAAAACGGTTTAAAAGAAGAGGATGATCTACTGATGCAGTTTCAGAAACTCCAAGGAAAAGAATTCCATTATTAAAAAGTGATTCAGCAAGATTATTTAATACAGACAGCCTGTTTTTTGTAGAAAAATAAATTAATGAATTTCTGAAAAATATTATATCATATTGTTTTTCAAGACCGCGCATAATATTATGGGAAAAAAAATGTACTTTACTGCGGATACTCTGCGATACTATAAATTCATTGTTATCAGGTATAATATATAAGTCCAGAATATGTTTCCAGGGAGTTATATCTGAACGTATAGTGTTTAATGTGTATCTTGCGCTTTTTGCTGTTTCAATTGCATCTGCGTTTATATCAAAAGCGTCAATGGTAAAGTCAAAGTTATTTTCTTTTTTTGAATAATATTCAAGGAGCATTGCTATACTATACGCTTCACATCCAATAGAAACAGCGGCACTGCATACTTTTAAAGGACGTCCTAATTTTGCAAAGTCAGGCAGCATATTTATTAATAAATTAAAATGCGCTCCTTCCCTGAAAAAATAAGTTTCATTTATGGTTAAATATTTAGAGATATTATATATCTGCTCGCGGGATGTAAGCAGGTATTCATAAGCAGCAGGATTTTCAATAAATGAAGCGCCGCAATAATTTATAAGATAATTATTAAGATTTTTAAGGCCGTCGGCTGTTGCTTTTATTCCAAGTATTTGATCAATGCGGTAATAAAGAAATAATAACGCAGGATTAGAAAGAACTTCCGCGGGAACATCAGAAATTAATTCGAAGGCATCTGTTGTTTTTAACAAAGGATCAGATGAAGGCAATATTAATTTCCTCCTGTTAATAAAATAAGTTTTTGCGCTATTTCACCTAATGGAAGAACCAAATCTACGTTTCCTGTTTCCACAGCGGCAGCCGGCATACCGAAAATCATGGAAGTAGCTTCATCTTGTGCAATTGTTAAACCGCCTGATTCTTTTATAAGTTTTGTACCTTCAGCGCCGTCATTACCCATTCCGGTTAATACAATACTAATAATTGAATTACCGTATTGAGCAGCTGCAGTTTTAAATAGAATGTCTGCGGCAGGTTTTTGATTATTAACAGGTTCGCCGTCATCAAAAGAAAGTCCTGCAGCTCCTATAGTCAGGTGTTTGTCTGTAGGAGCTACATAAACATTTCCTTTTAAAGGAAAAACACCTTCTTCTGCAAGCTGTACTTTTAAATGAGAATAACCGTCTAGCCATTGGACAAATCCTTTGTCAAATCCGGAAGTATTATGCTGAACAAGTATTATAGGAACGGGGAAAGAAGGCGGAAGTCCCGAGCATAACTGACAGAGTGCCATAGGACCACCTGTTGAAGATGCAATAACAACACAATTAATTTTATGCGCTGCCGCAGTGATATTATTTTTTGTACCTTGTACAGAAACTGTTTTATTTTTTATTTTAATTATTTGCTTTAAAGTACTGAATATTTCGCAGCGCTGCCTTTCAGTCATTTGTGATGTGAAAATATCCTTTGCAAAGAATTCATGAGCGCCTTTAACAGTAGCTTCGTAAGCCATTTTTGCAGTATCATGAGTGCTTATAACGACAATACCGCAAGAACTGAACTTTCTTATTTCAACAATGGCTTCAAGTCCATTCATTACAGGCATTTCAAAATCCATGGTAATTAAATCGGGATTAAGTTCTCTTGCTTTGTTTACGCCGTCAGATCCGTTTTCAGCTTCGCCTATTATTTCAAAAGATCCTTCGCCTTGCAGAAAGTCTTTAAGAATTTCTCTGACAACAGAGCTGTCATCTACAATTAATGTTTTAATCATATCTTTTCCTTTTTAACATATTGAATTAATTGATTTGGATTGAGTAAAAGAATTAAATCGCCGTTTGATTTATTTGTATATTCAAAATTAAATAAAAAACCGTTAAATATATCTGAAAAGAGGAGGGTACTGAATGCTTTAGGTAAAGAATAAAAGTTTCCATCAGGTATTTCTACTTCGCTGTCAATTTCTGTGGTAAATAAAACTATATTTTCATCATTAATTTTATTAAGGATAATTCCATGACGGACATTTGCATTGGAGCAATCAAAAATTACGGGAAGAGAAACATATACATTATTATTTTCAGTATTATTATAAATAAAACTACCGTCAGAAAAAGTCTGTTGATTGAATTTTAAATCTTCTTTTGATAACAAAAAAACGGAGGATATATTTTCCATTGGGATTGCCAGCGAAAAACCGCTGTCAGCGTAAGAACAAAGAAAAACACGCATATTATACCGAATCCTGGACAGCACAGTTTAAAATACGATAAATATCAAGTACAAAAACATTATTATCATCCCAATCAAATGAAGAAGCTACAGCGTCGGTTATATCATTAGAATCATGGCTTCTTTCCATTGAAACAATTGAATCAGGATTTATTTCCGCTATGCCTGTTACATCATCAATAACAATTGCGATTTTATCAATTTTATCTTTAAAAATAAGAACTTTTTTATGAGGGGTGGGTGTGTTGTAGAGTAAAAGACCAATATCAAATAAAGCATAAGGAACAGAGTATCTGTTTACTACCCCAAGTATATATGACGGCAAAAGCGGCAGCGGATAAACAGTATCAAACATTGAAATTTCGCTGATATGGCGGGATGGAAAACTGTATAATTTATCATTTATGGAAAAAACAAGGTATTTTTCTGTATAAGTACTTTCTACCGAATCTGACATTAATCCTCCAAGTATATTTTTTGATATTGTATAATTGTAGCATTAATATAAGAAGTTTTCTATATCTTTAATAATATTATTCAATTCGCTGAAACTAGTTTTAGTTTCCGGAAGAGATTGTAAAAATAATTGTCCGTAGGATTTTTTAAACAGGCGGCCGTCTAGAATAACAACTATACCGCTGTCCTGGCTTTTGCGCATAAGCCTGCCAAAACCCTGTTTAAACTTCATTATAGCCTGGGGTAAAGAAAGTTCCAAAAATGAGTTTTTATTTTGTTTTTCAATCAATTCACGGCGGGCTTCAAATACAGGGTCGCCGGGCATTCGGAAAGGAAAACGGCAGATTATAACCAGTTTTAAGGTATCACCGGGCGCGTCAATTCCTTCCCAAAATGAATCAGTGGCGAAAAGACATGAACTTTCATCAGAAAGAAAGATTTGCAAAAGACGGGTGCGATCATCATCTCCCTGTTTTAAACAGCGGATTCCCATAGGTTCAAGTTCGATTTTTGCCGCATTATATGCGCTGTTTAAGGACTGGTACGAAGTAAATAAAACAAGCGCTGCCCCCTGACTAACCTCTAAAAGTTTACTTACAGCCTTATTAACAAAGAGCTGATATTCATCTTCATCCGGTAAAGGAGCGTCAGATGGAGCCGCCAAAAGAACATTACTGGAGTAAGGAAAAGGAGAGGGAAAACAATCTGAAAGAAGATTGCGATTTTCTGTAAGAGTTATTCCGCACTGATTTGCCCAATAGGAAAAATTGTTGTTTATAGCCAGCGTCGCAGAAACGCATACGACCGTTTTATTGGGAGAAAAAACACTGTCTTTTAATAATGGAGCTAAATCCAAAGGAGTTTTTGTAAAAACAACCCAGGAATCTTTTGATGATTGTGATTTTGAAGAACGTATTTTTTCGATCCATAAGACATTTTCTAAGACATTTTCTAAAACTTCGTTTTTTGGTTTTTTATATTTACAAAAAGAATCGCAAATATTTGCAGCGCTTTCCAATCGTTTAATAATGGTTTTAATCTCCCAAACAACAGGATCAGCAGATTTTTCATCATTTAAATTTTCAATAATATCCCGGATTAAATTAGTAAGGCTTAGTATATCTTTGCGAAAAGTTTTTAAATACGGAAAAAACGCTTTTTTTAAAAACGCTTCATCAACAGCAGGCGAAAGCCTGAATATCCATTCCGGTCCGCATAACTGCATCGCATGTTCATCGAGTTCGTCCATTGATTTGCGGATTTTATTAATTGCTTCAATTAATTCATCTAAAGGTTCCAATGCAGACGGCAGCATTGCACAAAGTTTTAATAAAAGTCCATGCTGATTCGCTCTGCGTTTATGGTAAAGTCTTCCTAGCTGTTTATATATACCTATTTTTGAAAACTCTGAAGAAAAAAATGAAGTTGCGGCATTTTCAATTGTATGAGCTTCGTCAATTATTAAACGGTTAAAAGGCGGCAGAACAACAGCGTTTTCATAACCGGCTCCGTTATAACGAGCTGCTAAATCAGCGAAAAGTAAATGATGGTTTACAACGATAATATGAGCATTACTTGCTTCTTTTCTAAGTGTTATAATAAAACACTTTTCAATCCATGGACAGTGATTTCCTAAACATAAATCAGATTCTGAACAGATACTTGACCATACAGTTTCTGATGGCATGAAACTAAGATCTGCTTTTGCTCCTGTTTTTGTTGTTTGCGCCCATTTTGCAATATTATTTAATTCTCCGCTGTCAAAATCAAAAAGAGGCGGTTCTTTTATACTGTCATCAAGCCTTCTTAGGCATAAATAATTTCCTCTGCCTTTCATAATCACAGATTTAAGTTTTTTATTTTGTTTGTTGTCTGATTCATCTGTTGTCAGGCTTGATTCAACAAGAGGAATATCTTTTTCAAATAACTGCTGCTGCAGTGTAATTGTTGCGGTTGATATTACAACTTTTTCTTTATTTAAAAGCGCGTGATGAACCGCAGGCAGAAGATATGCAAACGATTTTCCCACACCTGTTCCGGCTTCTGCCATAACAAGTGCATCTTCGTTAAAACCCTGTATAATAAGAGAAAGAAGATCCAATTGCGCTTTACGCGGTTCATAAGAAGGCAGACGGTTTGCGACAGAGCCGCCGTCACACAAAGAAGAAACTATTTTTTTTGTGTCTAAATTTTTTGACGAGATATTATTTTCCCTCCCCTTTATGAAAACCGCAAGCTATTTATTTATAAACATTCCAGCTTGTTTTAATTATTGTTTTCATATCTGAATGTTTTGCTTTCCAGCCGAGTAATTCAAAAGCCAAAGATGCCGAAGCTGTAAGTTTTGCAGGGTCTCCGGGTCTGCGTTCTGCTATTTTACACGGAATGGGTTTACCTGTTTCATTACGTGTTATATCCAGCACTTCTTTTACAGAGCTTCCTGTTTCGCTTCCAAGATTTACAACAATACTTTTATTGTTCTTTATAATGTAATCTAAAGCTATTACATGTCCTGAAGCCAAATCATTTACATGAATATAATCGCGGATACAGCTTCCATCCTGCGTATCATAATCATCGCCGAAGATTTTCATTTCTTTTCTTATACCGCAGGCAGTTTCCATTATTATAGGAATTAAATTTGCAGGGTTTTGCTCAAGTCCTTTTATTCTGCCTTTAACATCGTATCCTGCTGCGTTAAAGTAACGCAAAGAAGCATAACGAATATTTTTTAACTTGCAGTACCAGCTTAAAATGCGTTCTATTTCCAGTTTGGTAAAACCGTAAAAGTTTTCAGGCACTGTAGGGTGCTTTTCATCGATAGGCAGGTACTGAGGCTCGCCGTAGACAGCGGCGCTTGATGAAAAAACAATGTTTTTAATGCCGCTTTCGCACGCTGCGTTTAAAATATTTATAGTGCCGCAGATATTGTTACGGGAATATTTTTGCGGATTTAACATTGACTCTCCTGCAGCCTTGGAAGCGGCAAGATGAATAATTGCGTCAAACCCTTTTTTATTTTTCATAACTTCTAAAAGAGAGCAGTAATCATGAATGTCACCGTGAATAAATTCAGCTTGTGAAAAAAGATTTTCCCTAAGTCCGCTTGAAAGGTTATCATAAACAGTGCAGCTGTGACCATTGTCAAGAAACTCTCTTGTTACATGGCTTCCGATATAACCGGCTCCGCCGATAATTAATATATTCATATTTATCTCCAAACAACTTCTAAACCCATGGCATTACACAGGTTTTTATAATTTTCCATGAAGTTTCTTTTTGCATATTCAAAATTAACTATTTGGGTATTTTCGCTCATTCTTTCAAGTAATTCTTTTTCAAGTTCGTTGATAGCCCGTAATGTATGACCTTCCAAATCTCTTGTTAAAACAAAAAAGTTACTGGTAAAAGTTTTGATATGTTCAAAATTATACACTTTTTGATCCAGTACTGCAATTTCTATAGTTGATTCTTCGACATAAATTGTATTATTAACTCTCTCAATTTCTATTAATTCAGGATTTTTTACGCCAAGGCGGACATAAGAATCGTAATTAATAAAAATAAAAACTGTCCCTATATTAAGCCGCCACCATTCTTTGGCGCTTACTTCTATAACGCTTAGATTTTTTTGAGAGGATATTTCTAAAGATACAATTTCAAATGCGGGAATTATATATTCCTGCCCAAGATTAATACGTATATCGGATAGTTCAGTTCCGCCGAAAAAACTGTTAAAGGCATCTGATACTGTAAAATTAAAAAGCACCTGAACTAAAATGAGAGAAATAAGTATGATAATAACAATGATAGCTATTCTTAAGAATAATCTCATACTATAAACTCCTATAACTTAGTTAAAATTAAAAGCTCTTAAAATAAGTATGACAATTAAAGCTACAATAATAACTATACCGGCAATTCTCAATACTTTCATTATATACCTCCTTATTACAATTTAAATATATGATTTATTTTTTTGTTCGTCAATAATCGACCATTCAGCCGATTTTTCATCGATTTTTTTTATATAATCATCCAATTTTTGTTTTACTTTTTTTGCTTTTTCTGCATTAGAATAGACATCAGGCAAAGACAGCTCAATTTCCAAAGCAGCTTTTTCCTTTTCAAGGTCTTCCAGCTCGCCAAGTATTTGCGTTTCTTGTCTTTCCAGTCTGCGTTTTAAAGCCTGTTTTTGCTTTTCTGAAGCGCGCCTTTGCTCATTATTAAGTTCATTTGAATTTAACCACGGAGTATCACGGAGTGAAGAATCGCTTTCTATTAAAACCTCTGTGTTCCTCCCAGCAACTTTAGTTGCAGTCCTCTGTGGTTTATTATCTTCTTCATTTTCTCTATTAATTCTGTCCAGATAATAGGCGTAATTACCGTAAAATAATTTTGCCGCCGCTGGTGCTGTATCAGTACCTGGCATCAATTCAAGGGTTTTTGTAGAAAGATCCTCCATAAAAGACCGGTCATGAGAAACAAAAATAATAGTACCTGTATATTTTTTTAGCGCTTCAAGTAAAATGTCTTTGGAATAAAGATCAAGGTGATTTGTAGGTTCGTCCAAAACTAAAAGATTCATGGGTTTTAAAAACATTTTTAAAAGAGCAAGCCGGCTTTTTTCACCGCCGGAAAGAACATTAACATTTTTGTAAACATCATCACCTCTGAATAAAAAAGCGCCTAGCATATCACGTAACTTTGGAATTAAAGCTGTAGGAGCTTCTTCTTCCATAAATTCAAGTATGTTTTGTGATGAATCAAGAGCTTCAGCGGCATCCTGTGAGAAATATCCTGCGCAAACACCGCTTCCGTATTTTACATTTCCTTCAAATTGATTATCAGCACCTGCGATTATCCGCAAAAGGGTAGTTTTACCTGCTCCGTTAGGACCTGCAACAACAAGACGTTCTCCTGCATCAATATTCAAATCAAGCGAAGAAAGCACATTACGCTGTCCGTAACTTTTTCCAATACTTTCAAGTGTTAGTGCTACATTTCCGCAATGAGGCGCAGGCGGAAAACTGATATTTATTTTTTTTAGAGATTCGGGGATTTCTATAATTTCCATTTTTTCAAGACGTTTAACTAGATCCTGGGCAAAAGCCGCTTTGCTTGCCTTATAACGAAAACGTTTAATTAGAGCTTCGGTTTTTATTATTTCTTCCTGCTGCTCATTATAACGTTTAACAATACTTTCAAGTTCAATTTGCCTTATCTTTTCAAACGATGTATAATTTCCGGTATATCTTTTTAAATTTCCGTTATAAAGTTCATACACTTCATTAACGCTTACATCCAAAAAATATCTGTCGTGTGAGACCAAAAGATAGCCGCCTGTAAAATCTTTAAGCCATTGTAAAAGCCATGTTCTGGCTTCTATATCAAGGTAATTTGTTGGTTCGTCTAAAAGGAGAATATCAGGTTTTTCCAAAAGAACTTTTGCCAAAGCAATACGCATCTGCCAGCCGCCGGAAAATTCTCCTGTATCACGATTAATATCATTTAATGAAAAACCAAGACCGCATAAAACAGAACTTACAAGACCTTCACGCCTGTAAAAACCTGTTTGTTCAATTTGCTCCTGTAAAATATGATGTTCGTCTATTAAAACCTTTACATTGCCGGATTGTGATTCATCATTTTTTACCTGAGCGAGCAATTCACCTGTCTTTTCTAGTTTTTCTATAAGGCTGTGAACAAAACTAAAAGCCGATTCAACTTCATCACGCAAACTCATGCCGTGATGAACAATACCTGATTGAGGCAAATAAGAAATACGGGTATTTTTTTGGACAGCGCGTTCGCCGGAATCTGAATTTAATTTTCCGGCTATTATTTTAAGTAATGTAGATTTACCGCTTCCGTTCGCTCCGGTAAGACAGCAGCGGGAACCGGAAGCCAGGCGAAGTGATACATCTTTTAAAATATCTCTGTGACCAAAACTAAGATTAACACGTGAAAATTGGACAAAGGACATTTAATTTTGTGAATCTATGAAAAAATATAAAACAACCGGGGATGAATCACGCCGTGTTACGGTAATATCTTCGATACCGTAAGCAGGAACAAGTTCAAGGCGTAATCCCTGATTATCAAGATTGTACAAGAAAAAACGAGTGTTGTTACTTCTTATATCTGTATATTGCATGGTAAAAGCACCGTTAAAACGGTCTTCATAAGATGGAGACATATAAAGATCCATCAGTATTCTTCCTCTTCCATTTGTATCAGCGGGAATTAATTCAGGAACAAGGTGTTCGAAGCCGGTCCATGTAAAATCACCTGTGCTTAAAAATGTAATAGTCCCGTAGTTATTACTGGAAAAGACAGGACCCTGGTTAATAATATTCAAATATTGATTTTCACGTCTTGCATTTTCCTGGAGAATAAGAGTGTCTATATCTGTTGTAAGGTTTACAAAATTAAATGTTCGCCTAGTGCCTGCTGTATCGGTAAATTGAACCGCTAAAGAAGAAGCTGAACGTAATATTATCTGAAGATTAGCGCCTTCAAATGTCCATGCGCTTTCTCCGTCAGAGCTGATTCTGTCATACGAAAATTGCCTTTCAAAATCCGGCATTATAATTCTTGCAACTCCGGTTTCGTATCCGGGATCAAATCTGTATTTTCTTTCCATTTCCTGGATATTAATTCGTCTTGTGTTAACCATTTGTAAGTATGATTCTGCATGCCATGTTTTTGCCAATACTGTTTCAAGTTCAGGATCGATTGCGGTTTGAGTAATGCTGGCAGTTAAAATAGGTCTTTCATTTTGATCGAACATTTTAAGCCTGTACGAAAAACAAAATCCTATAACACCTTCAGTTGTCATTACTCTGTACCAATCGCCTGGAAGAGGATCACCTGTTGTGCTTATTGGGGGAACCCCTTTTGCAAGACCGAGAACTTTTATTACTTCTCCAAGGCGTAAGCGGTATACACGGCGTGCGTTATTATCAGGATTTTCACGTATGGGAAGTCCGTCCTGCAGGTTTTCAGCATAAGTCATTGCGTATGGAGCAAACTCCTGAGCCCACTGAATTGCGTTTTTTTTACTGCTGAAAAATTCCAGGTTCGTAAGAGGTACTTCTATTTTATAATCCCTATCTGCTCTGACATTTTCAGGAACACCTATTACCCATATTTTTTCGATATTTGATTTTATATAAACAGGTACAACAGTGCCTGAATCAATAGGCGGTTCATCTACAGACCATAATAAAACACCATATCCCATTCTGGAACATGATGCAAAAAACAGTATAAAAAGAGATAAAAAAATTAAAAAAGTTTTATATTTGATTTTCATAACAAATAAACCACAGAGTTAAATAACGAACCCGAATAATTTAATCTCTGTGGCTGATATTTTTCCGTTTATTCAACAACCGCTATAATGTCGGCCATTTTAAGGATTAAGTGTTCTTCCCCGTCAACTTTAATCTGGGTTCCGGCGTATTTATCGTACATTACTTTGTCGCCGTTTTTAACAGTGATTGCTACTTTTTCTGTTCCAGTTCCAACAGCCACTACTGTTCCGGTTTGGGTCTTTTCCTGCGCAGTATCGGGAATGATGATTCCACCGGCTGTTTTAGCCTCATTTTTTTCTAGTTTGACCATGACCCGGTCTGCCAAAGGTCTTACTTTCATATAATCCTCCGAAATTATTGTTTTTAATGTAATTAATGATACAAAAATAGCTCATTATGGTCAATAGCTTAATGAGCTACCTGGCTCTGTCAAGCTCAAGTCTGACAGTTAGGTTTTGCGGGTCTAGTTCAAGAGCGTACAAAAGAGCTCTGCTGGCATCATTATGGCGGTTTAATGCAGTAAAACACCTTGCGATCCGTACTTGTACTCTAGCTGCGTCTTTTGGATTTTGCACTTTTGCCGCGGCTTCTTCATATTGTTCCAAAGCCTTTGTAAATGATTGAAAAGTTTCCAATAGTCTTCCGTAGTTGGCATGTGAAGTCCAGTTGGTATTTTCTGCCGGTAATGAATTAAAAATATTTTCGGCTGCGTCAAGATAACCTTCATTCATTAAATAGATGGCTCTGTATTCATCAATCCAGGAGGCAGATAAATTAAGCAGATTAAACCGATCTAAAATAATTTTTGCTTCTTCTATACTTTGCTGGAAAAAGAAATGCCAAACAGCCCATTTGTAAAGATCATCAATCATTTCATGGCGATCCAAAAGCAGCCATGTTTCAGCTATTTGCCGTCCGAGTATTTGACTTTGCGCATGACGCTTGCAAATTTCAAGATCGATATATGGAAACTCAAGCGGAGAAAAAGATAAACTGTTTTGAAGCAGAGAAATTGCACTGTAATAGTCAAAAGTCCTGCTGTATCTGATTAATCCAAACTGCCTTGCTAAAGCTGATCTGGAATTTTTGTCCGGATCATTATCAATATTATTTACAAGTCTTTCAAGATAAGAAGCTGCTTCAGCCGGGTCGTCAGTTAAGTACGAAATATTATAAAGGCTTGTTTCATTTGAATATTGCGATAAAAGTCTCCAGATTGCCGCGGCAATATCTGTGTAACCTGCAAGATATAAAGCATCTGCCTGGCGGGATAATGCCGATTCAATAATATTATTAACCTGTTCGGATGGAATTTGTTCATTAAAATCCGAAAAAATTTCCACTATATTTGAAAAAATTTCTGCGCTTCTTAAAAGATCGCCGAAATCATAATGGTATTCTGCCGCAAGACGTAAAACTGGAACAGAAAGAACTCTGTTATTTTGCGCTGTAAAAAAGTTTAACATTGCATTTATATCAGATGCAGCTGCACGGATATCATTTCTAAGTAATTTTAGTACTGCCAGATTAATGGAAATAGATTCAGTTCCGTCAGAAAAAAGAGAGTATGGCAGGGCAGAGGCTCTTTGCGGATTTCTAAAATCACCTAACAATACATGAATCGAAAGACGCAAATTATTTAAAGCAGGATCTGTGATTAAAGGAAGCCAGTCGCGCAGCTGCTGTTCTGTTTCATTATTGATAGCTGTATTTTTAATAAGATTTGCCGCAGCTACGGCTATAATCTGCTGTGATGAAGGATAAGCTCTTAAAGCATTTTCAATTGAAATACGGAAACTTACCATCGAAGGAGGATGAATATCGGCAACAGCTTTTCGGCGTTTTAAAATTGAAAGCCACGATTCAACGGTAACAGCTCTTCTTTCTAGACGGTCAAGCTCGCTGTTTAAAATATTAAACTCGCTTTCAGTAAACATTAATTCACTAAAGATTATATCAAAATCGCGAAGAGATCTGTTAAAATTATCCTGCTGTCTTGTTGATGAAAATATATTTCCTTCAACCAATAATATAAATGAAAAAACACCGCCTGCCAGAATTGTCAGAATAAAACCGGCGATTAACGTTATACGCAATAAACGGATACTGCTCATAGGTTTTCTTCTTTATTTTTTTGTTCCTGAAGCGTTTTTCGGATGCTGTCAAGAACTCCGTTTATAAATTTAAATGAATCATCAGTTCCGTATTCTCTGCAAATGCCTATAGCTTCGTCAATAACAATTGAAGGAGCTATATCATTTTGATACATTAAGGTAAAAACTGAAATTCTTAAAATGGCAAGATCTACACGATTTAAACGTGTTATATCCCAATTTTCCAAATGTTTTATTATTGCAGAATCAATATTTTTAATATTTTCGATGGTTCCGGCGATTAATATTCTGGAGAAAACTGCCAAACCTTCATCCAGGTTTTTTAATTTATCATCATCAAGCCAGGCGAAACTAACAAGCTCTTCTATTGGAACTCTTTGTTCTTCAGTTTGAGACGAAGAATCCCAAAAGTATAAAGCCTGAAAAGCCAGGATACGTCCTTTCCGCCTGGATGTCATACCTTTTCAAATTACCATCTTATGTTATTTTCAAATATTGTAAAAGTTCTGGACGATCTTAATTCTGCAATAAGCTCCTGAGTAGCACGGGCTACAATCAATTGCTGTCTATGGTTTAACATAGCTTGTCCGATATATTCTCTTACAGTTATTCTTGTACCAAGCTGAATTATATCGTTAAGTTCAAGATTTCTTTGAGCGTAATTTTCGGTAACCTTGATAATTTGAAACCCTAGAGGTCCTTCGATTAAACGGGAGACTTGTCCCTGTCTTAAACCAAAAGCTGCATCCATAAATACCTGACCGACTGCATTTCTGACATCCTGGGTTCTTGGAAGATAACCTGCATCTCCCGCTTGATAACCTGAGTTAGGTGCAACACTGCGGGCTGCTACTTCATCAAATTTTGTAGCGTCATTATTTATTTCTCTTACAAGATTGTCAGCAAGTGTTCTGGCTCTCTGCCTTGAAGCGGCATCAGGACCATAAGGAATTTGTATCAATGTAAAACGAATTGTTTCAGGACGGATAAGACTTGTTCTTGAAAGGTTGTATTCAGCCAAAATTTCTTCTTCTGTAGGAGGTCTTAATGTATTTAATAAATCACCTTTTTTATGAAAAAGATATTTTTGAGCGATACCTGTTCTTCTAACCTGTTCTCTGTAGGCTTCTAATGTAAGACCGGTTTCTCTTAGAATTGCATCGGCGAATTCGGCATCTGTAGGCTGGCGTCCAAATTGCTGAGTAAACTGCTGTGAAAATGCGGTTCGCAGCTGCGTAAGCTGCTGGTTTATTTCATTGTCGGTTACAATAATTCTGTCACGTTCAGCCGCTTGCAGAATTAACCGCTCATTTATCATTACATCAAGAACCTGAAGCCGCTCAGCCTGAGTCAAAACACGGCCTGCAGATTGTTCCATACGTGTAACTTCTGTACGGAGCTGTCTAACCGTTATAGCTTCTGTTCTGATAAGGTTGACAGTTGCCGCAGGTTGTAAATCCGCCTGTGAATAAACACATACCGCTGTAAATAAAGCCAAAATTGCAAATATAAATCGTTTCATAATTATCCTTCCGTATTAATATAACACAAATTAAACAAAAGTGAATAGCGTGAAGTTACTAATTTAAAACCGCTCTTATACGCCTTACACCTGCCGATGATGATTGTTCTTTTTGGATTTTAAATATTCCAAGGGTTCCGGTTCGTTCAATATGGGGACCGCCGCATACTTCTTTTGTAAAAAAGTCATTAATTGAACTTCCAATTGTATAAACCTTTACTTGTGCCTCGTATTTTTCCCCAAAAAGAGCTATAGCGCCGCTTTTTTTTGCATCTTCTATACTCATGGTTTCCATGAAAATCTGCAAATTTTTGCTTATTTGTTCATTAACTAAATCTTCGGTTTTTTTAATTTCATCGGCTGTCATGGGAGTATCATGGGTAAAATCAAAACGAAGCCGTTCAGCCGTTATATTACTGCCTTTTTGAGCGGCATGATCTCCTAAAACGGTTTTTAAAGCCTGATGTAAAAGATGGGTTGCTGTATGGTATTTTACTGCCATTTCTCCCTGGTCGCCAAGCCCGCCTTTAAATGCCTGACCGCTCTGTGATCGTGAAAGTTCCTGGTGCTTTTTAAAAGCCTCATCAAACTCTTCTTTATTTACAGTCATCCCCGATTCGGCGGCTAGTTCTTCTGTTAATTCGATTGGGAAGCCGTAAGTATCGTATAATTTGAATGCAAGACGGCCTGACATGATTTTTCGCGGATCTTTTAATAAATTGGGAAGGAGTTTTTCAAATTCATGTTCGCCTTTCTGAAGCGTTTCCATGAATTTTGCTTCTTCCTTATTAAGTTCGCCAATTATAAAGGTACGGTTTTCTTCAAGTTCCGGGTAGGTATTTTTAAAAATATCAATTACTACCTGCGAAATGGGAGAAAGGCTCATTCCATCGGGATTTAATTTACGGCAATGACGAACAGCTCTGCGGATAAGCCGGCGCAAAACATAACCTGCTCCCACATTGGAAGGGCTTACGGCTTTCGGGTCGCCGAGTATAAAAGTAGCAGACCTTGTATGATCGGCAATAATTCTGATCGATTTATCAGCTTCGATATCCGCTTTGCTTGTATATTTACAATTTGCTGCTTTTTCAATTGCTGCAATTATCGGTTCAAAAATCGTTGTGTCATATACGCTTGATTTTCCGTTAAGTACTGTGACGGTTCTTTCTATACCCATGCCTGTATCAACACATTTGCGGGAAAGGGGTTCGTAAGCGCCCTGTGCATTTTTGTTGTACTGCATGAAAACATCGTTCCAGATTTCCAGCCATTTTTTGCATGAACAGCCGGGTTTGCAATCGGGACTGCAAGGGGAATCTCCCATGTAATAAAACATTTCGGTATCAGGACCGCAAGGACCTGTTGTTCCTGCGGGACCCCACCAGTTATCTTCTCTTGGAAGGTATGAAATTCTTTCGATTCCTAAACTTTTCCAGATTGCGGCGGATTCATCATCACGCGGTATTTGGTCTTCCCCTTCAAAAACCGTAACTCCAAGTTTTTCGATAGGGATATTCAGCCACAACGGCGAGGTTAAAAACTCAAAACTCATTTTGATGGCTTCTTCTTTAAAATAATCACCGAGCGACCAGTTGCCAAGCATTTCAAAAAAGGTTAAATGGCTGGCATCCCCTACAGCTTCAATGTCGCCTGTGCGGATACATTTTTGAAAATTTACAAGTCTTTTGCCCGCAGGGTGTTCTTCGCCAAGAAGATAGGGAACCAATGGATGCATTCCGGCAGTCGTAAAAAGAACAGTCGGGTCGTTTTCAGGCAATAGGGACTTCCCCTGTATTTGCGCATGCCCTTTGGACACAAAAAAATCAACATATTTTTTACGTAATTCATCAGCAGTCATGAAAATATAATATCAAAACAGGATAATATATTCTACCTCATTTTGGTACGATAACAAAGAACAAGTTCGTGTATTTTCGTGTGGTTTGTGGTAAAAATTTCTTAATTTTGTGTTATTATATTTTATATGAAAATGAAAGTATTATTTTTAGTTATTTCAGTAATTCTTGTCAGCAATGCTGCTGTTTGGGGGCAAGTTAATCCGCTGTCGGTTCATATCGAAAAAGCTATAAATCACATAATGGATGATCAATATGATCTTGCTATTAAAGAGTTAAGCGAAGCTATCAATATAGAACCCGGTTTTGAATTAATTTATTTATTCCGGGGAGAAGCATATCGGGCTATGGGGCAGTATGATTTGGGGTTAAGGGATCTTAACGAAGCGATAAAATTGAATAGTAGTTTTGTAAGCGCTTATATCAGCAGAGGCGATACATTTCGCATGATGAATCAATTTGATGCTGCAATCAGGGATTTAAATACTGCTATAAGGCTTCACCCTAATGATTACTTAGCTTATGGCGTTAGAGGTTCGATATATCATGATCATAGCCAGTATGATTTAGCATTGCGTGATTTCAATGAATCCATAAGACTTGATCCTGAAAATGCTCAAGTTTATTCTGTAAGAGGTTCTGTTCATTGGAGGCAAGGAAGATATGATTTAGCCTTAATCGATTTAAATCATGCAGCCAGAGCCAATCCTGATGATTCTTATGCGTTTTTAAACCGCGGTATAGTTTATCTAAGAACAAACCAGTTAGAACTTGCGGTAAGGGATTTAAATGAAGTAATCAGAATTAACAGCGACAGAATAAAATCCAATAGAAGTGCTGCCTGGAACTATTCAAACAGGGGAGAGGCTTACAGATTATTGGAACAATTCGATAACGCTATCGAAGATTTTAATGAATCACTTATTCAAAGAAGTGATGACGGTTCATCATGGACTTACGGAAGGCGTGGATTGGCATACATGGCAATCGGACAAAGGGAACTTGCGATAAGTGATTTTCAAATGGCTCTAAGTATGAACCCCACACTTGATTGGGTTATCACAGCACTTGAAGAAATACGCGGGTCTTTACAATGAAAATTAAATTTATATTATTTTTTGCAGTAATAATCATTTTAGGTAATTCTGCTGTTTGTGGGCAGGGAAATCCAAGAACCGCAGAAGATTTTTTTTACCGCGCGTATGAATATTACTTTGATGGTCAATATGAGCAGGCAATAAAAGATTTCAGTGAATCTATAAGATTAGAACCTGATATACCATATGCATATCATGGCAGAGCTAATGCTTACAGTATGCTTGATCAAAAAGATATGGCAATAAGGGATCTGAATGAAGCTATCAAATTAGATAATAGTTTTACGGATGCTTATATAGATAGAGGCGATATCTACCGTGTATTGAACAGGTTTGATTTGGCAATCAGGGATTTGAATGAAGCCGTTAAAATTGAACCTGATTATTATTATGCTTACGGAGTAAGAGGAGCGGTATATCACGATCAAAGTAATTATGAAATGGCACTGCGTGATTTTAATGAAGCTCTAAGACTTGAACCTGATTTTTCATGGGTCTATGCAGTTCGCGGATCTGTATTATGGAGATTAGGTAATTATGAAGCAGCTCTAAATGATTTATCTGAGGCTATCAGTATCGATCCTGAAGATTCATACGCATTTTTAAACAGGGGAACGGTTTATCAAAGATTAGGTCAGCAGGAAGAAGCAATCAGAGACTTAAATGAAGTAATAAGACTTAATAGTGAAGATATAAAATACAACAGCAGTTTTGCCTGGTATTTTTCAAACAGGGGAGAGGCTTACAGATTATTGGGAGAATATGAAATTGCAATCGAAGATTTTAACGAATCAATAAGATTAAGAAACGATTATGCTTCTTCCTGGACTTACGGCAGGCGGGGATTAGCATACATGGCATTGGGGCAAAGAGAACTTGCGATTAGTGATTTTCAAATGGCTCTAAGTACGAACCCCACACTCGACTGGGTGATAGCAGCATTACAGGATTTACAAAGAAATAATTAAAGATAACCACAGAGGACACGGAGTTTCACGGAGTTTATGTACGAAAACTCTTTCTTCCTCCGTGTTACTCCGTGTACTCCGTGGTAAATTTATTAGTTTAAATTTTTATTTCTTTACCTGTTTTACAGCGTCTTCGATGTTTGTAAGTTTTACATCGTCACAATCCGTATGAGTTTTATCCGTGTACGCCGTTGTCGGCAGAGCGATGTTATCACGAGGAGTAAGCGCACCTGTGGGACATGTCGAAACGCAAAGACCGCAGCTTGTGCAGCTTTTTTCTTCGCCTAACGGAAGACTGAACGGCGGCTCGACAGTTGTTTCAAATCCTCGTCCTACAAAGCCGAATACACCGGCTCCTGATTCGATGCAAATGCGTACACAGCGCGCGCAAAGAATGCACTTGTTTCTGTCCCTTACGATATACTGATGGCTTCCATCGATTGAATGTATTGTCTGTGATGTTTGCAGGCTCTCTCCGCTGAATGCCTCCTGTTGCGCTTTATAGACAGTTGCATACTGGCGCAGCTTACATTCGTTGGCATCGGCGCATCCGCACTTAAGACACCTGCCCGCTTCTTTTTTTGCCAACTCCTGTGAATACCCAAGTTCAACTTCTTCAAAGTTATTGTGTCTTTGCTGCTTTGTAAGCATTGGCATTTTAACTTTGTCGGCTTTTTCGATGGGTTCATTTTTTTCGTTTAAAAAAGTAACCGGGTCTATCTCTTTATAATTTTTTGCTTTTATGTGGTTGTAGCCCTGAAAGCTGGTTTCATAGGAGAGCATACAGGGCTCTTTAATACCGTTCATATATTGAGACATAGCGTAAGCGGCTCTTTTTCCGCCAGTAATCGATAAAATTGCTGTTTTAGGACCTGTTACAGCATCCCCTGCGGCAAAAACACCTTCGATATTGGTCATAAATGTATCTTTGTTAACCGACAAACAATCACGGTTAATAGAAACATTACAATCATCGTTTATAAAACTTAAATCCTGAGTTTGCCCGATGGCGGAAATTACATAATCAACATCGATATTATATTCAGAACCGGCAACCGCTCTAGGCGATCTTCTGCCGGAAGCATCTGGCTCGCCAAGTTCCATCTTTGTAAGTTTCATTGTTACGATAGAAGTATTTTGCGAAACGCTTAAAGGGTTTGTCAAAATATTAAACTCGATTCCTTCCAGTTGAGCTTCTTCAATTTCCATTTCGTCAGCCGGCATTTCTGCTATAGTTCTTCGGTAAATTAATTTTACATTTTCAGCGCCAAGGCGGATGGCAGTTCTTACACAGTCCATCGCTGTATTGCCGCCGCCTACAACGGCTATTTTTTTACCGTTAAAGTCGGGCTGTTTTCCTCTTGTAACATCGCCAAGGAAATCTACGCCTATTAAAATATTAGAACAATCAGCTTCGCCGTCTATGCCTAACGGATAACCAACCTGCGATCCTACGGCAAGAAGAATCGAGCTGTAGCCGTCTGCCTTTAAACTTTTTACAGTAATGTCTTTGCCAAAATCTTTGTTATATATAATTTCCACACCAAGAGATTTTATTATATCTACTTCTTTATCAAGAATGTCACGAGGCATACGATATGACGGAATGCCGTATCTTAACATACCGCCGGGATTTTCCTGTCTTTCAAAAATAGTAACGCCGTGCCCTTCCTGCGCCAAAAACCAGGCGGCAGTTAGACCCGCGGGACCCGCTCCAATAATTGCCGCTTTTTTTCCTGTTGCTGCTTTTTTCTGCGGCAGGTAGGGAGCGTTTTTATTCATGTCGATATCGGCGACAAATCTTTTTAAATAAGCGATTCCTATTTTACCTTCGAATATATTTCTGCGGCATTTCGCCTCGCATGGGCGTGCGCAAATTCTTCCGCAAACTATCGGCAGGGGATTTGTTTCTTTAATTAACTTTAACGCTTCGTCATAGTTGCCGTTTTCTATATGGTTGATATAACCTTGTACATCGGTGTGAGCGGGACATTCGATAACACAGGGAGCAGTGCAGTCGCCGTAGTGCTGAGAGACAAGCAGTTCAAGGCATGTTTTTCTTGCTTTGTTAATCGAGTCGGATTCTGTTGTGATAACCATGCCGTCTCTTATTTGCGCTCCGCAGGAAAGAGGCACGCCTCGTTCACCTTCGATTTCTACACGGCAGATCATACATGAGCCGAAAGGTTTTAACCGAGGGTCGTGGCAGAGAGTAGGGATAACAATACCGTTTTGACGGCAAGCATCCAAAACAGTTTGATCGCTTTTAGCTTCGTATTTTTTTCCGTTAATTGTTATGTTTATATTTGTACTCATAATTTCCTCAATTTTTCCTAGTCAACCAGAACCGCGTCAAATTTACATACAGCTTTGCAGATACCGCATTTTGTGCAGGTTTCGTGGTTTATCGTATGCACTTCTTTTACTTTACCGTCAATCGCTTTTACAGGGCATTTTTTTGCGCATAACGTACAGCCTGTGCATTTTTCGTTTATATCAAATTTGATAAGCGCTTTACACTGCTTAGTCGGGCATTTTTTGTCTTTAATGTGAGCGATATATTCGTCTTTAAAATAGCGAATCGTTGTCAAAACAGGGTTAGGAGCAGTCTGCCCAAGACCGCAGAGCGCGTTTATTTTTATCTGCTGGGCAAGGTCTTCTAGTTTTTCTATGTCGCCTTCCTGACCTTGACCTTTTGTTATTCTTTCAAGGATTTCCAGCATTCTTCTTGTTCCTATTTTACAGAATGTACATTTGCCGCATGATTCCGACTGCGTAAAGTTTAAAAAGTAACGTGCAATGTCTACCATGCAGTTGTCTTCGTCCATGACGATCATGCCGCCCGAACCCATGATTGCGCCTGTTTCAGCTAACGCCGCGTAATCGATTATTGTGTCTACTTTTTCTGCAGGAATACAGCCGCCCGAAGGTCCGCCCATTTGAACAGCTTTAAATAGTTTCCCGGAACTAGTGCCGCCGCCAATGTCAAAGACAACATCTTTAATTGTTAAACCGATAGGTATTTCTACAAGTCCGCCTCTTTTTACTTTACCTGCCAGAGCAAAAACTTTTGTGCCTTTGCTTTGTTCAGTGCCAAGTGTCGTAAAAGCGTCAGCGCCTTTTCTGATTATCCAGCCGATGTTCGCCAATGTTTCTACATTGTTGATGTTCGAAGGTTTGTCAAAAAGCCCTTTGGCAGCAGGGAAGGGCGGTCTGATACGAGGCATTCCCCTGTGACCTTCGATAGATTCGATTAACGCAGTTTCTTCGCCGCAGACAAACGCGCCTGCTCCTTCTTTTATATATAAATGAAAGTTGATACCTGTTCCTAAAATATTATCGCCGAGGTATCCTCGTTCCAGTGCTTGTTTGATCGCTATTTTTAATCTGCGAATGGCGATAGGATATTCGGCTCTAGCGTAGACATAACCTTTTGTGGCTCCTATCGCGTAACCGCCGATGATTAATCCTTCGATTACGCTGTGCGGATCACCTTCAAGGATACTCCTGTCCATGAACGCGCCGGGGTCGCCTTCATCGGCATTGCAGATAATGTATTTTTGTGAAGCCTCGTTAGCGGCGGCGAACTTCCATTTCATTCCTGTAGGAAAACCCGCTCCGCCCCTGCCTTTGATGCCCGATTTTAAAACTTCATCGATTACCTGTTGCGGTGTCATGTTTTTAATGGCTTTTTCCAAACCTTTGTAAGCGTCCATTTTGAGCGCGTCATCGATTGATTCAGGATCAATTTCGCCGCAGCGTTCCAGTACAATTCTTTTTTGCCGTGTCATAAAACTTGTTTCAGATCCGGTTCCGCTGGAATTTAAAACGATAGAATCTGTAAGAGGAGTATTATTTACAACATGGCTTTCAAATATTTTTTGTGCTTTTTTAACATCGACGTCACCGTAAATTGTGCGGCTTCCGTTTTCATCTTTTATTTCTATCATGGGTTCTTTGTAACACATACCCATACAGCCTGTTTCGCCAAGTGTTACATCGAGTTTTGATTCTTTAATAAGTGTATTTAATGTTTCTTTAACCAGCATTCCGCCGGATGCAATCCCGCACGAACCAAGCCCAACTATAATTTTTTTCATAAAAAAACAATTTCCTTTTTATTTTCCTTCATTACAACTTTGCGCCTCTGCGCCTTTGAGAGAACTCTTCTCCATGAATTCCTTGATGGCTCCTCTTGCAGTATCAGGGGTAAGGCGGCCGTGGGTTTCATCGTTAATCATTATTACCGGAGCCAGAGAGCAGCAGCCAAGACAAGCGACTGATTCCACTGTAAACAATTTATCCTGTGTTGTATCTCCAAGTTTAACGTCGAGCTCCCTGCAAATAGCGTCAGCGACATTTTCCGCTCCAATAACATGGCAAGCAGTTCCAAAGCAAATACGCACGATATTATCGCCTACGGGCTGTAATCTGAACTGCGAATAAAAGGTGACAACACCCATAATTTTGGAAACAAAAATACCGGTTTTTTCCGAAAGCCGTTTTATTACTTCCTGGGGCAAATATCCGTATTTTTCCTGTAATTTTTGTAAAACTGGGATTAACTGGGATTCTTCAAACGCCGTTTGCGAATCTGTAAAATCTTTAAATACATCGTCAAATAAATCAAGGCACTTACACATTTTTATATTTTATAGAAAATATAAAAAAAAATAAAGATATTAATGGTATAATTATAAAATGATTTTTTCAAAAAACGAAACTGTATTTCCCTCTGTAATCCATCAAGCAGTATGGAATTCGGCAAGATTGATATTTCCATTGGAAAAAAGCCTTTCTCTTATTAAAGATGAAGCAGTAAAAATAGCCTGTTCGGATTTATATAACCTGATAATCGATGGATATGAAGATATTTATAATAATCCGGATATATATGGCTTGGAGCCAGCAGATGCCGAAGATTATTTATCAGGACGGGTGTGGAGTAAAGCTATAATTTTAGCCTTAAATAAAAAAGACCAGATAGCATTGGATTATTTTAAGTGCGCAGAACAGCGTTTGCATTTTTTTCGATTTATATGCGGTAAATTTTCGGCAGACAATACAACGGATATTATTTATATACAAGACAATCATGTTCGTTTTTCAAAAGATGGATACAAAAAACTTTTAAGTCTGTTAAAAAAACATCATAACTTCGATAAAGAAAGTTTTTCAAACCTTATGCAGCGTTTATCTTTTGTAATTATTCTGGATAACGATGATTTAGTTATTACAAACACAAAATACCCCAACATGTTTAAAGCGTTGAAATTATTAAAAGGTGTTGATTTAAAACAAAAAATAAACAAAACAAATACACTTAGTACAGCTTGCCATTTTTTCGACTTTCGCGTACTAACACCGGATTATAAATGTACCTTCGAAGATGCGTTGTATTCACTTGACGATGTTAATAAAAAAGAGCTTATTCGTTTGGACTCATTTTTTGCCTCACTTAATATGAAACGTGAATGTAAATTAAATCATGTGGAATGGAAATTCAAAGGTAAAAAAATTGTCAAATACGAAGGTACAAAAGTACATTTTGATATAAACAAAAGCGGGAATGCAAATAATTTAATCACAGTTTTTATCAATAAAACGTGGAGTTTCAATTGGCCGCTGATACCGCCTAATTTTGGCGGTGAAAAAAATACGGAAAACAGGATAATATTTGAAAGCGCTGTTGAAAAACTGCCTAATGCCGATGATATAAAAGTTTTTTGTTTAAAACATGTCAAACGCTGCCGTCAATGCGGTTGTTTGTATGCGCCTCCTCCGCGCGGTCATCCCAAGGTGATGTTTGGAAAAATATTTTACACATGCGGCGGCGGAACGAACTTTGGTGTAGAGCATTTAACAAGTGATAATTTTAACTTTATTTGCGATTTAGCAAAAATAAGTACAGAACAATATTAAACCATTGAAACAATTCTTTCTTTTAATTTATCCAGCCCCGTACCTTTTTTAGCGGAAACTGCGATGCTGCCGGGAAAACGATTTAAAAGATCTTCAACTGTAGTTTCTGAATCTGCGGTTAATTTATCAATTTTATTTAACAATGTAATTACTGGTATTTCCTGTGCGCCAAGTTCTCTAAGAACCGAAAGTGTAGTTTCGTGATTGTTTTCGATGTCGATCTCAGAGGCATCAAGAATATGTAAAATGATATTTGCCAGTGCCGCTTCTTCCAATGTCGAACGGAAGGCTTTAATTAAAGTGTGCGGAAGATCGCGGATAAAACCAACAGTATCTGTAAGCAGGACTGTTACTTCAGGCGAAGGCTGAAAACGGCGGGTTACGGCATCAAGGGTGACAAAGAGTTTATCCTCGGCTTGAACATCCGCGCCTGTAAGTGTATTTAAAAGGCTGGATTTCCCGGCGTTTGTATAACCGACAATCGCACAAACAGGCACATTATTACGCTCCCTTTGCCGCCTTTGGTTCTGTCTTTGCTTGCGTATCTGTTCAATTTCTTTTTCAAGTATGGTTATGCGTTTTTCGATTTTGCGGCGGTCGGTTTCAAACTTGGTTTCACCCGAACCTTTGGTTCCGTAACGCCCACCCCTCTGACGTGATAAATCAATATATTTATGTGTTAATCGCGGTAAAAAATACGAAAGCTCCGCCAATTTTACCTGTAATTCGGCTTCTCTGGTGCTTGCCCTGTCCGCAAAAATGCGGATTATCAGCTCCTGGCGGTCTAAAACAGGAATCCCCGATAATTCTTCCCAGTTTCTTTGCTGAGAAGGGCTTAAATAGTCCTGAGCTCTGGAATTTTGAGCCGTTTTATGCGAATTCCAGTCAAAAACTATCAAATCTGTGCCTATTTCAGCTGCTTTTTGCGATATTTCTTCGGCTTTTCCGCTGCCTACACCGAATTTTGAGCTTTTTTCACGGACACGCACCTTTATGTGATCTGCAATTTCAAGATCGAGCGTTTGGCAAAGCCCAACAAGTTCTCTGCACCGCGATTCATCGGTTTTGTCACCGCAAATAATGCTTACAAGAAGAGCTCTTTTTTGTTTATCCTGTGTTTCGTATAGCTTCGCCATATTATCATTCTAACATAGGATGAAGATTTTTTACCACAAACCACACGAACTCATACCTGCGGTATGCACACGAACTTGCAATACGATATCAAAGCTAACTTTCGTGCTTTTTGTGTGGTTCGTGGTAGAATTCTTTTTGTTTTTTATTGAGAAAAGCTGAGTTTTTTAAAAATCACTTGCCAATTTTTTCCAATTATATTAAAATAAGCGAGGAGAAGTAAATGGCTGAAGACCTCATGGACAAAGTTTTTTCATTTTTTTCCGGTGACGGTTTAACTGATGAAAAACAGAATATGCTCAAAACTATCGGCAAAGAGCTGAGCCAAAGCAAATATTCTAAATTTTTCCGTTTAAGGTCAGAAGAAGCCGACCCTTCATTCCTGTCCTTCCTGTTTTCTGTGTATAAAACCATCTATCCTATCAAATTATTCATGAAAGACGAAGCAAAAATGGCTCAATTCAGGCATTTGACTGTCGAATCATGTATCGATAATAATATAAAAGAAACCTTAAATAGGCTGAGTATTCCAAATCTTGATGAAAAATCAAAAACAATGACAGGAGAAGCTGTTATAGCTTCAATTCAGGCTGATGTAGAAATATTAAAGAATCAATTTGATCAAAACCATATAAAGAATGTAAATCATCGTTATGAACTTACTGCCGCTTTAAATCAATTCATTAAATACAATTTTGCCGGTTTTTTCAAGAAATTTGACGCTCATTTTGCTGACGGAAGTTTTATTGTAGAGCCAAAGTTCCAGGCAGTTAAGGCTATTTTAATTATTGACCAGATTGGGGAGTTTTTGACTGTTACTCAGCCATTAAAACCGGAAGAAGACTGGAATAGTATATTAGATTTAATTAAAGGTATTGAAGGGCAGGATTTAGTTATACCGGAACAGTTTAATGCCATGATAAAAACATTAAGAGAAATTCATACATCAAAAATACTTGAATTAATGGTTCAATATACTCTGCGAAACCCTGTATGGCAGTGGAAACATTCGACTATAAATGAATCTGTAGGTGAAGCCTGGCTTGAATCAAAAAAAGCAGACGCGCAAAGTTATATAACAAAAATTAACAACGCAAAGAAAAACAGTCAAATTAACGCTCTTACAAAACAAATTTTTGAATCGGCAGACCTTACCAGGATGGAAAATTATACAGTGCAGCTTAGTGAAGCATTCCGTAAAAGAAATGTTGAATATTATGTATATGCAGAAGGTATAAATTATTTAAAAGCATTCATGGAAGATTTTATCGAAAAAGAACTCAAGGAGCTCTGTGATCTTCTTATTATAAGAGGTCAGTGGACTAACAATACAATGTCAAGGGAAATGAGTGAATCTTTGCATAAAATTTTAAATCAAACTACCGACATAAATGATTTGGATATAGTTTTATCCGAAGAGGGTTCAGATGGTTCTCGTTTACGCGCCGCTATGTTAAGAATTGATCGTGATCCTACGCAAGCGAGGTACATAAACAGTATTGTAGGTAAGATTAATACCCAGGCTGTGGAAATAATTAACGAAGCAGCTCAGGCATTAATAATAATTGGTAAACACCTTAAAAACCTTATCGAAGATTTACAGAAAAAACATCCTGAGCTTTTAATAAATTGGAGAGAGGTCACTTTAGCATCAAAAGATCCTTTGCCGCAAAGAATGGTGCAGGATTTTAAGAAAATAAATTATTTTGTACAGCTGATGCGTTTATGTACACAGCCGTAGAAAATGAGAAGGAATTATTTCTTGAAATATTTTAAGTAATATTATATAATGTTACGTTCAATAGGTAATTTTTATCAAAAAAAGGGGAAGTCATGGAAATCCAAGTACAGGAACTCATTGATAAGATAAAAAAGGACGGGGTCAAAGCCGCAACAGATGAGGCAAACCGTATAAAATCAGAAGCCGGAATTGAAGCTGCACGTCTTATTGATGCAGCAAAAAAAGAGGCTGAAGATATAATAATGAGAGGCAAACAGGATGCCGAACGTTCCGAAAAAGCCGGAACTGCCGCACTTGAACAGGCTTCCCGTAATTTAATTTTGGCATTCAAAGATGAAATTAATTCATTGCTGGACAGGATTGTAACCGATAAAGTTAATTCAAATTATAGTGATGATGTTCTTAAAAACACACTGCCGGATCTCCTAAAAACCTGGGCAGAAAAAGGCGGCGATAATCTTTCTGTTATCTTGCCGGAAAATAAATTAAATGAATTGCAAGGGTTCTTTAATGAAAAACTTGCAAAAGAACTTGCCAAGGGTGTTGAATTAAAATCAAACCGCAAATTATCAACAGGTTTTAGAATTTCAAATAAAGAAGGTTCTGTTTATTATGATTTTTCTTCAGAAGCTGTAGCATCGCTTCTGTCTTCTTATTTAAATCCAAAGTTGGCGGAAATATTAAAAGAAGCAGCGAAGGGAATTTAAAAAGTGGCATATTATTACCTTATGGCGCAGCTTCCTTATCTCACTTACGGACAAGTGCCGCCGATGTCATCGCAGGAATTTAAAAAACTCGCTCAATCACTGATTTCCAAAAGTGATGCTTCATTATTGGATTATCTTTCATTGATGCCTGATTACTCCGATAAAATTGCGGCAAAATGCGGTTTTTTAAAAAAATGGCGTGACTGGGAATTTAGTCTGCGCCTGGGGCTTGCAAAACAAAGAGCGATAAAACTTAAACAGGATGTGCCGCTTGAAGAACCAAAAACTTCGTATATGGATGCTGCTGCTGTTATCTTAAAAGCGATTGATGAAGGCTCTCCTTTAAAAGGTGAGATAATGCTTGATAAAGCAAGATGGTATGCCATAGAAGAAATTACGGGAAGCAATTATTTTCATCGTGACTGTGCTTTTGCGTATTTTTTAAAATTATTACTTTTAGAAAGACGTCAATCATTTGATGTTGATAAAGGATTTGATGAATATAAATCATTGTACGCATCCATTGTGGATAGCGTGCATAACGAGGGAGACCTTAAATGATCGGAACAAAAGGATTAGTAACAGCTGTTAACGGTAATATGGTAAGCGTTCGTTTTGACGGAATTGTTTCCATGAACGAAGTAGGTTATGTCAAAGTCGCTGATACCAAACTAAAAAGCGAAGTCATTCGAATCAGAGGCGATATAAGTCAGCTTCAAGTTTTCGAAATCACCAAAGGAATTTCAATCGGCGATGAAGTCGAGTTTACAGGTGATATGTTATCTGTAGAACTCGGTCCCGGTCTTTTGGGTCAGGTTTATGACGGACTTCAAAATCCGCTGCCGCAGCTTGCGCAAGCTGCAGGTTACTTTCTGGAAAGAGGAGTTTATCTTAACGCTCTTCCTACAGACAAAGAATGGCAGTTTACACCTGCTGTAAATCAAGGAGCCAGAGTTGAAAGAGCCGATACACTCGGCACTGTTCCCGAAGGATCTTTTACTCACAGAATCATGGTTCCTTTTAATTTGCAGGGAAGTTTTAATGTAAACTGGATAAAACCTGCAGGTTCATATAAAATCCATGATGTAATTGCGGAGCTTTCAGACGAAAGGGGAAACAATGTTCCCGTAACGCTTAGTTTTAAATGGCCTGTAAAAAGAGCAATGGATTGTTACGAAGAAAGGCTTAAACCTGTAGACCCAATGGTTACCCGTGTCCGCCTTATCGATACATTTTTCCCTGTTGCTCGCGGCGGTACTTATTGTATCCCGGGTCCTTTCGGAGCCGGAAAAACTGTTCTTCAGCAGATAACAAGCCGCTTTGCCGACGTTGATGTTGTAATTGTAGCGGCTTGCGGTGAACGTGCAGGTGAAGTTGTTGAAACATTAAAAGAGTTCCCCGAGCTTACAGATGAAAGAACAGGCAGATCCCTTATGGAAAGAACGATAATTATTTGTAATACATCATCGATGCCTGTTGCCGCCCGTGAAGCATCTGTATACACAGGCGTTACGTTAGCTGAATATTACAGGCAAATGGGATTGCATGTTCTTCTTCTTGCAGATTCTACAAGCCGCTGGGCGCAGGCGATGCGTGAAATGTCAGGGCGTCTTGAAGAAATCCCCGGCGAAGAAGCGTTCCCTGCATATATGGAATCGACGATTGCAAGTTTTTATGAAAGAGCAGGTATTGTACGTCTGCGTGACGGAAGCCTGGGTTCGATTACAATCGGCGGTACTGTAAGTCCTGCAGGCGGTAACTTTGAAGAACCTGTTACGCAGGCAACATTAAAAGTTGTCGGCGCATTCCACGGTCTTTCACGCGAAAGATCAGATGCAAGAAAATTCCCGGCGATTCATCCGCTGGAATCATGGTCAAAATACAAAGGTATTATTTCAAGCGAAAAAGTTGGATTTGCACACGGCTTCTTACGCCGCAGCGCTGAAGTTGAACAGATGATGAAAGTTGTAGGCGAAGAAGGAACAAGTATCGAAGATTACATTATTTATCTAAAGGGTGACTTAATCGACTCTGTTTACTTCCAGCAAAACTCATTTGACGCTGTTGATGCAGCGGTAAAACCTGAACGTCAAATTTATGTATTTACAAAATTATTAATAATACTAGCTTCTATTTTTAACTTTACTGATAAAAACGAAGCCAGAAACTGGTTTAATAAACTCAGACAAAAGTTCCTTGATTACAATGGTTCTCAATGGAAGAGTGAACGTTTTGGCAGTCTTGAGGATGAAATTGAAAAAGCGGTAAAAAGCCAGTCACTGGGTATGGATGAAGCCGCAGCGAAAATTATAATTTAACGGCAATAGGGGAAGATATGAACAAGGTATATAGCAAGATTGAATCAATAACCGGAAGCGTTATTACCGTCAAAGCGGACGGTGTATCTTACGGAGACCTTGCGGAAGTTGATACCGTATTCGGTACATCACTTGCCGAAGTAAACCGTTTACAGGGCGATACTGTATCGCTTCAGGTTTTCGCCGGAGGCCGCGGTATTTCTACAGGAGATACAGTTCGCTTTTTAGGCCGTCCGATGCAGGTTCCGTTTTCTGATAATTTAATGGGCAGAGTTTTTTCCGGTTCCGGCAAACCTCGTGACAAAGGTCCTGAATTAACAGAAAACAAAATACCCATAGGCGGTCCTTCTGTAAATCCGTCACAGCGTATTATTCCTCGTGACATGATCCGCACAGGTATTCCTATGATCGATCTTTTTAATACATTGGTCGTATCACAAAAGCTGCCGATCTTCTCGGTATCAGGTGAACCTTATAACGAACTTCTAGCACGTATTGCGATGCAGGCGGAAGTTGATGTTATTGTACTTGGCGGAATGGGCTTAAAGTACGACGACTATCTTAACTTTAAAGAAACATTGGAAAACGGCGGCGCTTTAGCAAGAACAGTTATGTTTATTCATACTGCAAGTGATCCGACAGTAGAATGTCTTATGATTCCCGATATGTCACTTGCAGTTGCAGAACAATTTGCTTTGCAGGGTAAAGACGTACTCGTTCTTCTTACTGATATGACAAACTTTGCTGACGCTATGAAAGAAATCTCGATCATTCAGGAACAAGTTCCGTCCAATCGCGGATACCCGGGTGATCTTTACAGCCAGTTGGCAAGCCGTTATGAAAAAGCCGTAGACTTTGAAACAGCAGGTTCAATTACAGTACTCGGCGTTACGACAATGCCTGGTGATGATGTTACTCATCCTGTTCCTGACAATACAGGATACATTACAGAAGGTCAGTACTATTTAAAGAATGGACGCATAGAGCCGTTTGGTTCTCTTTCACGTTTGAAACAACAGGTTAACGGAAAAACAAGAGAAGACCACAGAGCTTTAATGGACGGCATGATCAAATTGTATTCTGCTTTCCGTGATACGCTTGAAAAAAAGGCAATGGGTTTTATCATGACTCACTGGGATGAAAAACTTTTAAAATACGGCGAACAGTTTGAATCGAGAATGATGGATCTTTCCGTTAATATTCCGCTTGAAAAAGCGCTTGATTTAGGCTGGGAAATACTTGCAAGCTGTTTCAATCCGGAAGAAACAGGGCTTAGAACTGAATTGATAAATAAATTCTGGCCAAATAAAAGCGAATAAAAAATAAAAAGGATAATCAAGAGTGGCAAAAATCAGGCTTACTAAAAATGAGCTGAAAAAACAAAAAGATTCTCTTAAGATGTACAAACGTTATCTGCCAACCTTGATGTTAAAAAAACAGCAGCTTCAGGGCGAGATACGGATAACAGATACACGTTTAAAAGAATTACACATAGAAATTAAACAACTTGATGAATCTTTTAAAAAATGGATTGCCGTTTTCGGCGAAACAGGAATTTTTACAAAAGATATTTTAATAATTACAAGTATTAAAACAAGCCTTGGTAATATTGCAGGAGTAGCGATTCCCGTTTTTGAAGGAGCAGAATTTAAAATAACGCCTTATGATTTAACCTTAACGCCTTTATGGCTTGATTCGGCTGTAGCTAAAATGAAAAAAGCGCTTTTATTGGAATTGGAAGCAGAAGTTGTTGAAGAGCAGAAAAAAAGACTTGATAAAGAACTTCGTACAACAACACAGCGTGTTAACCTTTTTGAAAAAATAAAAATTCCTGAAACCCGCGGCAATATTAAAAAGATTCAGGTTTACCTCGGAGATCAGCAGACAGCTTCTGTTGTCAGGGGAAAAATTGCCAAAAGCGGAACAGAAAAGGCGGCGAATTAATATGAACCTCAACCGGCTGAAATGTAAAAAAAGGAGGTTCCCCTCGTGATAGTACCAATGAAAAAAGTGTGCCTTATGGTACAAGACAAACACCGTGAAGAAGCGTTAATAAAATTACGTGATGTTGGGGTTGTTCACCTTGAAAATAAAGACGCTCCTTTAGATGTAAATTCAAATGCAGTAAAACTAAAAGCAAAAGTAGAAAACGCTATTGGTATTATCAGTGAATATAAAGTTCCAAAGAAAAAAAACCGTCCAATAAAAGATAAACGCCCTGCAATTGAAAGGCGGCAAAAACCTTTAGGTTTACACAGAGGAAGAAGAGCTTCGGATATTCATGGAACAGATGATGAAGCACCGTACTCAATAGAAGCTGTAAGAGCTCCAAGAAGACCGTATCTTCCTGACATAATACTTGATATGGGTGAAGAGAGAAAAACATATAAAGAAAATGAATCAAGTTTAAATAAAGAAATTTCACGAATTAAAAATTGGGGCGAATTTGATCCTTCAGCAGTAAAAGAAATAATCAAATACGGGATTCCGGTATATTTTTATGAAATGACACCTGATGTTTTTTCACAAATAAATAAGGATGTTTGTTATATTAAAATAAAAAGTGATAAATCAATAGTACGCCTTGTTGTATTTTATGAAGAACTGCCGGGTATAAATCAATTTGTTTTACCGGAAAAACGCCTGTTTGAATACGAAGTTGAACTGGAAGAAAACAAGGTTCTTTTAACGGAAGTACAGGATAGAATAAAAAGTTTTGCCGACCGCCGTCCTGCTTTAAATAAAGAATTGGAAAAAGTACAGGAATATCTTGATTTTGAAATTGCAGTTAACGGAATGCATGTAGTAGAAGAAGTACCGCAGGAGCATAAAATTGCATGGCTTTCGGGTTACATACCTCATGATGAGTATCACCATGTTAAAGAGGCAGCTTCTAATAACGGCTGGGCAATAACGTCTTATGATCCAAACCCGGAAGATCAACCGCCGACGAAATTAGTTGGTAATCCAATTTCGCGTTTATTACATCCTCTGCTTTATTTATTGGGGACAATACCCGGTTATAAAGAATTTGATATAAGCTCTTCATATTTATTCTTCTTCAGTATTTTCTTTGCGATGATACTTGGAGATGCAGGATACGGAGCACTTATATTTGTACTTGCTTTGGGGATGGGAGTTGCCGGAAAAATAAAAAACGGAACTTTTCCGGATGTATCAAAACTTTTAATGATTCTTACATTTTGTACGGTTATATGGGGTGGAATTAACGGTTCATGGTTTGCAATTCCAAAAGAAAACCTTCCTGTATTCTTAAAGATGGTTATTATTCCTCAACTTGATACAATGAACCCTGTTGTTACATTCCCTCCGTTTTTACAGGGTATTTTCAAAGTGCCTGATGTAATCGTTGATAAAACCCAATGGAATATTCAATTTTTATGTTTCTTCCTTGCAATAATTCAGCTTGTTTGGGCAAGAGGTAAAAGAATTATTGATGATATTAGTAAACGTTCTTTAACTTTTGTAGCTCAAGTTGGAATGTTAATAATGATGCTCGGTCTTTATTTCCTTGTATTAAATATGCTTTTAGGTATGGAGCTTCCGCAATTTGCGACAATGCTTATTGGAATTGGTGCAGGTTTAAATCTTTTATTTGGAGAACAAAGAGGCGGTAATTTCTTTGTTAATATCGGGAAAGGTTTAGGAAATGCTTTCCAGTTTTTCTTAAAAGCAGTAAGCTGTTTTGCGGATATTATAAGTTATATCCGTCTTTTTGCTGTAGGATTAGCAGGAGCCATTATAGCCAACATTGTTAATGATATGGCAATTCCTGCGGATGGATTCGGCAGTTTTGGAATAATGTTTTTTGTAAATATTTTGCTTACAGTTATAATTATTTTGATTGGTCACGTTCTTAATCTTGTATTAACCGCTTTGTCTGTTATTGTACACGGAGTACGTTTAAATCTTTTGGAATATGCCGGCAATCATCTAGAGATGGATTGGTCAGGTTATTCATATAAACCTTTTGCTTTAAAGAAAAAGAAAGAATAATTATTTAAGGAGTTCTAAATGGAAGAAATTAATGTAGCCTTATTGGCAGCTATTGGAATTGGAGGGAGCTTTGGTCTATCAGCGTTGGGAGCAGCGCTTGGAATGGGTTTTAACGGACCTGCTGTTATCGGAGCATGGAAAAAGTGTTATGTTCAAAATAAACCAGCACCTTTTATTTTAACAGTTTTTGCAGGTACTTGTTTAACAAACGTTATATACGGATTTATTGTTTTGATGGCACTTCAAAGAAGTAGTCTTGACGGAGGCGAAATACTTGCGCTTGGATTAGGTTCTGGTCTTACAATCGGTGCTGTAGCTATTACACAGTCAATGTGTTCTGCAAGCGCTGCTGAAGCATATGCCGAAACAGGTAAAGGTTTTGGTAACTACCTTATGGTTATAGGTATTGCAGAAACTGTATCGCTGTTTGCAATGGCATTTACAATGATCGTAGCTTAATTTTTTAAAGAAATTTTACCACGGAGTACACGGAGAAACACGGAGGAAGATAAAGTTTTCGGACTGAACTCCGTGAAACTCTGTGTCCTCTGTGGTTTTTAATCTTCTATTGCCATAGTTTTGTAAAAAATATATAATACAAATTAGGTCGAGTAGCTCAGTGGATAGAGCCCCTGCCTTCTAAGCAGGTTGTCGCATGTTCGATTCATGCCTCGATCAATAATTTCCGGTTTACATTTTAAGTTTTAGTAATAGTAACTCTTTAAACTTGATTACAGAGTTATTATCGGGTTCCAAAGCAAGTGAATTTTCGCAATCGGCGAGCGCTTGGGGAAAATCACCAATATGGTAATAAGCCTGACCTCTTCTGAATAGACAAAAAGATTGATATGGCTTTATCGACAATGAAAGAGAGTAGTCGTCTATAGCTTGTGAATAATGCTTCATTACAGAGTGAACAACCCCACGGTAATATGCGGATTTATATGATTCACTGTCAAGGTCTAGTGATAAACTGAAATCATTAATTGCTTCATTGTATTGGGAGCACGCAAAGTTTGCCATACCGCGATGTTTATAAATAATCGAACAAATTTGATTATTTGGCTTTAGTTCAAGAATTTTAGAATATTGGTTTATAGCTTCGCTGAAACGGTTTTGATTATGAGCTGATAATGCCGTAACCAGAAGATCATCAATACTTTTATTTTCTGTATTAATTGGAATATTTTCCAATTCTATTGATACTTTATTTTCTTTTACATGTTCATCATTTTCAAAAAGTAAATTATCTGTTGATTCTTCGATTTTAGCGAAAAAAGTTTCACGTCTTTTTCCCATCTCTGAAGTAAACTTTCTTTGATAACCTCTGATTTCCTGAAAAATAATATCTGCTAATGATAAAGAAGCATTAACTGCGGCAAGTTTGCGCTTCATGGGTTCGTCAAACGGGCTAAATTCTGCTTTGTATACAAGTTCATGTTCAACTTCAGCCCATGCATCCTGCAAAATTGTGCGTATTTGTATTTCTGCTATATTGGTTCCGGGATTTCCGTGTTTTTTTATAATGGAAGGCGGAATGGAAATTAAAAGATGTGTTGATTCATAGCCAAATTCTTTAAATGTAAAATGTCCTTTAATTTCGCGTTCTATTATATTAAAGTGTTTATTTATTAAACTTTCACCGGCTGCAAGGTCTTCAATAAAGGGGCAGATAATCCTAATTCCCAAAAGATCGGTTATTACAGGTTCATTTGCGCCGTGTTTTAATAATTTTAGATATTTGGAGAAGTAACTGGAGAAATTTTTAATCCTGCCGCTTATAACGGGATTTGTATCAAGAGAGCCAAGAATTTCTTCAACTTGTTCTTTTAATTCATTTACAACTAAATGACGGACATCATGAAAATCATCATATTCTTTTTTTAAGAATATTTTCTCAGGTGTATTCAAAACTGTATTTTCCTGATTTTTTTCCATAAACTTTTCAATTTATTATTAAAAAAAAACTGTCCGAAAATCTATGATCGTAAGACCAAAGATCTTCAGACAGCTTATTAAGAAAGCTCATACAGAAGTATAATGGCAGCTAATTAAAGATGCCGGATTATATTACTGCTGTTCAACTCTGCTTTCGAACGAAGGTTCTGTAGCTTGTCTTTGCTGTTCAAGGTAGCGAAGTACCTGGTTTTCACCAAAGCGCTGCATTTCCCATACTTTGCGAGCTTCTTCACGTGTCTGAATGATGCCCCAAATTGCTTCGTTGTCAATATCGTCTGTTGTATCAAGAACTGCTTTGTCGTAAATAATCGATACGTCTTTGAAATATGTTACGAAATCGCCGCCAATTCTTGATGCGTCACGCTGAATTAAAAATCCGCCGAATTTGATAAAAGGAGTATTAAATGGATAGAGCGGTACAATTCTTAAATCTCGATTTCTTACTTCCTGTAAATATTGAGGATTTCTCCAAATTAAATCGCCCCAGCCGTCAAAGTTAAGATAACCCATGAAAATAGTGCGTTCATTGCCCATGCCGTCGATAAGGATTGTTGAAAGACCGTGCGGGAAGTTAAGTCCGTAAACATGAACTTTTAATTCTCTGATAGTACCAACATTCTTTATAACGCCGTAAGCAGCTTCATCACCGTCTTGCATTTCAAAGCGGCTCTTTGCCGAAGTAATGCCGTCAGTGTCAATACGGGTAATTCTTCCGTCTCCGTCAACAGTTGATAATTCATAAGCAGGGATATCAAAAGGCGGTTTAATCATTGCCCATGAATTAAAGGGTTCTGTCGGGAAATGTATTCTTACACCCATTACAGTACCAAACTGTTCTGACCTGGCTTCTCTTGTAAAGCTCTGGCTCATATTGGTTACAGTTCTGGAAGAGGAAGCCAATGTTACTTCCCAGTTTTGAATGGCGAGAGAAGTTCTCATTACATCTCCATACTGGGCAGCATAACTTGGACCTGCAGCCTGACGGAAATCCATTAACGTTCTTGTATTTTGATTAGGTCTATCTCCGTCACCAATAGTCAAGTCTGCTGTCAGTTTGGTGAAATCAATAAGGACACCTTCTTCCGCAAACAACGGAATCGCCAGAGAAGCGATCAAAACAAGAATAAGTATCTTTTTCATGTAAAGCTCCTTTAAAAAATCATTTCTTTTGAAATTCTTCATCAATATCTATTTTATAAAATTTATAATGTTTTGTCAACGGCAAAACACCAAATTTTCAATATTTATGCTCTCTGCCGGTAAATATATAACAGAAAGCAGGTAAAACAGGGCTTTTTCAGCCTTAGTTTTCTATGTAAAAAACCCCCGTAAAAATGGAATTTCCGTCTATAAAAAACCTTACATCATTAACATACGAGAAATTCCTTAAAATATTGCTGTAAAATGTGCGGAAGTTTTTTAATGTTTCTCCACCCTCTGCAGGAGGTAAAGAAGCAATATCTGAAAAATTGGCGTAAACAACCCCGTCGCGGAATAAAAGAGACTCAAGTTTAGTACCGCGAGGCATTAAAGGCAGCAGATTATGAGAAACCGGACCTAAAAGAGTTTCTTCAACATAACGGATAATATCAACTTCTTTTGACCTGGAATGTTTTAACATTCTGTCTTCTACAACAACGTTCTCTCCGTTTGTTGTATAAAATAAAAACGTTCTTCTGGCAACACCCAAATTTATATAGTCAATTAAAGCAACAAGGCACAATATACCAATCAGCAGAAGGTTTCTTTTTACAGGTGAAACCAAAAACTCGCCTATGGGTTTGAAAATTGTATTAATTAAAGCACTCATTAACGTTCAAATATACCAATAAAATTTATAATGCCATTATATAACGATTGGGTTAGTTTTTGCAAGCCGTCTTCGCTGGTCATTAAAATGGCATCCTGTCGATTGGATAAAAAGCCTAGTTCTACTAAAACCGCAGGCATACGGCTGTTTCTGACTACGAACCAGTCATTTTCCCTGATTCCTCTGGAAGGCAGGGTATTACCGAAAACTCCGCCGAATCCATTAATAATCGAGTTTGCCAAAAGTTTACTTTCTGTATTGAACTCTTCATTGAGCATACTCTCCAGAATATGCTGAATATCAGATGAATAGTTGTTTCGCATGGAAGGGTCTAAAAGACGTCTTTGCGTTCCGGATTTTATATGCCAGACTTCATAACCTCTTGCGTTAGCGTTTCTTGCAAAATTGGCATGTATCGATATAAAAATTACCGATTCATTATCCTTTACTGTAACGGCATTAGCCATATCCGTACGCTGTTCAAGGGTTCGGTAAATATCGGAATCTCTTGTCATTAAAATTCTCTTATCGGGGTATGCCTGAATTAAACGGTTTCTTAAATCCCCAGCGACTCTTAAAACAATATCTTTTTCAAAAATCTGTGTATTTCTGCCGTTTGCAGAAAGAGTGCCTACAGCGCCGGGATCTCTTCCGCCATGCCCGGGGTCTATAATGATAGCGGCTACTCTGAAGCGGGACATATCATTTTCATGCAGCCGTGTAAAAGTATTTTTTAAGGTTGATACAAATGAATCGGGGAAGATTATTCTGCCGTTTTCGCTGTAAGGCAGGCTTACATTATATAATTCCTGATTATTAAAAATTAGATAACCTGTTTCTCCAGCCCGGGAAGCTACCGAAAAAGAGCCGTAATTATCGCCTACATTAAAAATGCCGTCTCTGAATAACGGGTCCCAGCGGAATTGAACAGTTTGATTATGAGAAATCGATGAAAGTGTATTTATTGTTTCATCGAGTGTTAGAGCAGACAGAGAATTAAAGACAAAGAAGAATATTACCACGGAGAACACGGAGTAACACGGAGGAAAGTTAGATTTTTGTACAAAAAACTCCGTGAAACTCCGTGACCTCCGTGTTGAAATTTCTTTTTTTTGTAAAAATGCCATTATAACCCCAATGAATCGATGTAGTAGACCGCTCCTTGATATGAACCTCGAATTAAGGCAGCCCAAAAAGAACGTCCAAGTCTTATTACATTTTCGGCATTTTCTGAAGAATTTGGAAGGGAAAAACCGGTTATTAAACGGACAGCATCAAGGACTTCCTGAACAGTTCTACCCATGTAGTCAGTAAACCCTGATTGTTCGAATTCGGGAAAAGGAATTAGCTGGAAAGAAGAGTTCACACGGAGACACGGAGACACGGAGTTCCCGTTCGATTGTTTTATTATTTCATCCGGTATTTGAGTAAGAACTTCTCTTAGTTTATCTGTTATCTGGAAAGCATCCGGTGGAAAACATGAATCCCCTTTGCGCCTCTGCGCCTCTGCGAGAGTATTTTCCAGAAAATTCCTGGTTTCAATATCTGTTGGATCAAGTCTAATTAACACAGAGCAGGCGGCAGCTTGAGCAGCTTCAATCGCTGTTTTTCTTTCCTGAGCCGAAGCGATAATATTTCCGCATTTTGTTACATTATTTTCAGGGAACGTTACTTTATCACCTTCTTTAATACGAAAGAAAAGATCATTTACATAAGGGATGCTTTTTACATCTTTTGTGTAAATAATTTCTTTAACAATACCGGGTATCGAAATGAATGCTCTTTCAGCGCAAGTCCATTTTTTTACAGGTTCTAGACAGTCAGGTTTTTTGCCCATCGCCGCTTGTATTGCCGCTTTTATGGGTAGGACTCCTGATGAATACGGATAAGTCCACCCCGACATATAACCGCCTGAAAGCCGCGCTGCAATTTCACCTATCATTGCACCTTTTGATGTTAACTTGATGTCTCCCTTGGCGGCTCCTATATTATTTTCTGCGTTAAGACCAAGCGCTTTAACTCCTTTACAAAATGTATCAAGTAACGCTTTTTGTTTTTCTTCGTCGATTTCAGTCGGCATTGTATGTCCCATTTCAATAAAATACGGAGGGAAAAATATGTGTCTGTCGGCAAGACCGCAGATTGTTATTTCGCCGTGATAATAAATTGCATCAACTGAAAATTCAGGACCGTCCATGAATGATTCGATAATTGCACGCCCTGAACGTGAAAAGCCAATCGCAGTTTTTGCCGCTTCTTCAAATTCATCGATACTGTCAATTCGTCTGCATCCGCGGCTTCCCATATTGTCAACAGGTTTTACAACAAGCGGGAATTGTAAGTAATCAGGAATTAAAAACGATTCATTTGATATAACCGCAAATGGCGGGGAGGGAAGACCTGTTTTGTCAAAACAGCTTCGCATACGGGATTTGTCTGAAGCATTAAGCGCAGTTTCGTAAGGAATACCGGGAAGCTGTAATTTTTCTGCTACCCATGCAACACTTGCAGAAAAATCCGTTCCTGCTGTCATAATACCCAAACGGTTTGTTTTATTTTGTAATGATTTAGCAAAACTTTCAATTTCTTCTTTTTCTTTTAGATCGATTTTTTCAAATCTGTCTGCAAGTGTTATACAAGGAGCGTTAGAGCTGCCGTCAAGTACGATTGTGTATAAACCCATTTGTTTTGCAATATTTATCGCAGGACCCTGCATGACCCCCGCACCTAGAATAATGATAACTTTTTTCATAAAATCTCCAAATTAATATTTACCACGAACCACACGAACCATCACGAAAGTAAGCAGAGATATCTAACTTCAGGTTCGTGAACGTGCCGCAGGCACGCTTTCGTGTGTTTTGTGGTTAAATTCTTCATTTAATTTTATTGAATAAACTTCAAATGTATCACCTAATCCAAATAATTTACTTATTGCCATTAATAAAAAATACACAGGACTATTTTTATTTTTTGCAAATTTTCCTAAAACTGGAAACCTTTGCGGGTGATGACCTACGACGGATATTTTTTTTACTTTAAAACCTGCCAGTAAAAGCGCTTTTTTACACATTTTTGGCGACCAAATTGTAAAATGATCCGCTGGGCTTTGCGAAAGAAATTTTTTCAGATTTGAACTGCCGCTGATGCCTGAATACGAAGGAGTAGAGAAGGCAAGTATACCTCCGGGTTTTAAAAGTCTACTAATTTCTTTTAATACTGTAACGCAATTTGTAAAATGTTCGATTACAAACCACAATGTTACAACATCGTAAGTTTTGTTGCCTTGATTAGTTAATTCTGTATTTGGGAAAAATCCCTGTATCGCGGGTATTTTTAATTCTTGCTGTACATAACGAACGGCATCTTCTGCAGGGTCAATACCGAAGGGAGCAAAACCTTCTTCCTGCGCAGCTTTTAAAAATGGACCATACGCACAACCAATGTCTAAAAGTGAAGGAAGCCTAGTTTCATCTCGCAAAGGCGCAGAGGCGCAAAGTGGAAGAAGGGTTTTTATTATTTTAAGCCGGTTTTTTCCTGAGTTTTTTATATTTTCAAAGTCTTCTAAATAAGTTTTGCCGTATTGTTTTTTGTAGTTTTCAAAAAAATATTCTTTTTCATATTCTATTGGCGGCTCTGTAATTCTATCCATGTAGATTACTGCGCATTTGCCGCAACGCCGGTAAGTTCGATCGCTTAAGCGGGATAGATTTTTTCCTGTTTCAGCACCGCAAACAGGACAGCTTCGATTAACCACCGGCGAAAAAGTGTTAACTAATTCCGCAATACTATTATTATTAGAGAAAGAACCACGGAGGTCACGGAGTTTCACGGAGTTTATTGTCCGAAAATTCATTCTTCCTCCGTGTTCTCCGTGTACTCCGTGGTTAAATTTCTTTATTAAATCATGTATTTTATTAAACTCTAAAAATCCGGCGGCTTTTGCTAACTTTCTATGATAATTCGTAGGATGCGCAAGCAACACAGGTACTCCAGCGAAAGCAGCTTCGTAAGCTGTTAAACCATAATGAGTGATAACCAAGTCATATTCACAAAGATGCTGCGATAAATTTGGAATTGATTCAATTATTTTTACATATTCAGGAATATCGAATGTAATATTAGTTTTGTTTAAATTTCCTTTTAATAAAGTAATTTCTATAGGGTTTTTAATTTTTAGTGATAATATTTTTTTTAATGTCTTTAAACCAAGATTGGCAGCATCTTCCTGACCGAATGTTACTAAAATCTTTAAATCCTTTCTTCCTCCGTGCTCCTCCGTGTCCTCCGTGGTAAAATTTTTATTTAAAATTAATGCAGGTGACGTAATATTTGCTTCAGGTTTAATAAAACCTTGCGGAATTAAAATATCTATAAGAAAATCAAACTTATCTCTGTGTTTTCCGCCATCATCAATACCAATAACAGGAGAGATTTTTTTCCAGCGTGTTAGTTCATCAATTGGAGTTTTAAATCTGTCAAGTATGATAAATTTATAGGATTCTGACAGTTTTTCTGTTTTAATTGTTATTTCTTCGTTAAATACAAGACAGGATTGATCGAAATTCAGTGATTTAAAAAGTTTTACAAATTTCCCCGTATCTGTTCCGTAAGGCAGATAAAGAAAGGCATTCCAGCCCATTTTTCTTAGATCGTTTGTTAATTTAATACATCGACTTAAATGTCCGCCGCCTTTTCCTTTTTCTGCGGATGGAACAAGTATTAAATTGCCCTTCAAAAAAACTCCTACTTAAATAAGTTTAAGTACATATCAATGATTGTACTTCCATTGTGACGCAGCGGATTATTTTTTAATGCATTGTATAATAAAACCGCTCTATCAAAATCTTCTTGTGTATCGATTGTAATACGAATATCAGGATATCTCCACAATAACGGTGAAGGAGAGCGGTAAATATTAAAAATTTGAGGATTATTGTATAAAAATGGACAAACATGCTCATGATCAAATAAATCAAGGGATTTTTCATTAGCCAGAATAAGTGAAGCAGCGTTTACAGATTCTATTCCTGCTCCGTAAGGTAATTCAGTGTAACCGGCATAATCTGCATTAATCGAAATAGCTTCGTTATTCAACTGAATAGCGGCATCAGCAAAAACAAATGGATTGTCTCCTGTGGCTCTTATAATGCGTTTTAAATTATATTTTTTTATTACCTGACAAAAACGCTCAAGCACATCTTCTTTAGGACCGCCGTGAATTTCAAAACCGCAATCTTTGGTTATTGGTTCAAAAGCTGTTAAGGAATCTTCAGGGCAAGCTAGTATTTTAAAATCAGAAGGTACATTGTTTAAAGCCTGCATAACATGAAATATAAGAGGTTTACCGTCCAAAAGCAAAAGAGCTTTTCCCGGCAGTCTTGTTGAATCGATTCTTGCCTGTAAAATAATTGCTGTCATTTCAAGACTCTGTATTCCAGCGGCTTATCACATCATGAGCGCCGCCTCTCCATCTATATTTATTTTTTGTTACCCAATTTCTGCTTTCTTTAAATTCTTTCCAGGCGGAAAAAAAACTTTCACCTGATTTATTAAAAAAAGCCGGAAAACGGTAAAGCGGTAAATGAGCATAATCATTTCTGAATACCGGAGCGAGGTTTTTTAAATAAAAACGTCTGTAACAATTTTCTATGGTATAACTTTCAGAGTTTGTTTCTCCGTCGCAGGAAAGTTTAAAATGAAGATTTAACGCTATTTCTTCTCCCCATAAATGAGAGCGAAAGCCAAAATCCATAAGCTGCCAATGCGTATTTTTGATTGTTATATCAAATCCGCCGGTGTTGATAAATCTTTGTCTGTCATAGATGCCTATTCCGTCAAAAGGATAAAGGCTTAAATCGTCTTCATTATTTGGTTCACAAAAAGCGGTTTTTATTTTTTTCCGGTATGTCATGGGAGCTATTAATGTAGGAAGTATTTCATAGTTTGAATTCATAATAACAGGAACAGTACAAAGTCTTTTTAATCCTGTTTTTTTTTCGTTTTTTTGAAGTGAAATATCATCAATTTCATCATTATCAATACTTAATCTTTCTATCATTCTTTTTGCTGTTCCGCCTGCGATTATTTTCATGTCGCTTCGAAGAACAAAAAACAGCGGACTTTCAATTTCTGATGCAGCAAGGTTTATCTGCTGCCCAAGATTAATTTCTTTTTCTGGGAGTATAAAACGAATGAAAGGAAACCTGCCTGAAAGTTCTTCAATATCATAATGAGGAGCGCAGGATTCTATCGAAATTATATTGTCAAAACCTGTTTTTTCAAGTTCCTGAAAAAGTGATCTTTGTGAGTGTCCCGGTCTATTAAGAATAATAGCGGAAATACCTGAAGAAGCGTTTCTTTCTTTGCTTCCTACAGCTGTATAAGGGCTTATTTTTTCATTAAAAATTGTAGGTATAGTATTCATCGCAGTCCGAACATATTCCTGAATAATTTTTCTTACACTGTTCAATATAAAAAGAATTTCCATTTTGCCAAATCTTTTCCAAAGAATCTGTAAATACATTTCCTAAAATGCGGTTATTTTCGTTTTGACCTTTTAAAACTGAAATATCTTCACGGCATAACGGAACAGTGCCGTCTATTAATATGGGGAAATCCCTCATTATGTGCCAGCAGCATTGACGAATAACAGGAGAAATATCAGAAGCCTGTTTTTTTTCAAGAGTTTTGCAAAAGTCATTATACTTTTGAATTATTACATTTTTTTCGCCGTTTGGTGATAAATCTTTCCAGTGGCGATAAAACTTTTCAGTATCATCTTCTTCGCCTTTTACACGCACTGCTTGTGCATAACAATCATTTGGAAATAATGACAATAATTTTTTGCATGTATCATTTGCTTCGGCGAAACCTGTTCCGCGCATTTGAGTATATCGCTGGGGGTTTACAGTATCTAAAGATACAATCCAGCTTAAAGGAGGCAGGTAATTTATTCTTTTTTCTTTTTTTGCATTTATGGATAATTGTAAATATCTGTCAAGTTCTTCATTTTTCCAGCCAAGACCGGAAGTTTCTATAACCAACGCAAGTTGTGGATGTGAAAGAACCTCTTGGATTAACTGATCCTTTTGCGGATGCAAACTTAGTTCACCCCACAGGGAAAGGTCGATAACTGCATCACCGCTAAAAGCTATTATTTTTTCAAGAAGCGATTTAAACTTATCTATTTCTAAAAAATCTTTTCGTGTTAGTACATCGGTATTTAAAGGATAAGGGCAAATACCGCATTTTTGAGGACATCCGCCGTAAACCTGTATAGGATAAAAAATAGGAAGAGTTCTTAATATTTCAGGTTGATCAGTGACGATTCTTTCTATATCAGATGCACACGGTATTTTTGAACCTGCAGCATTTATAAAATTATTTAAAAGTAAAAGATTGCGTTTGGTATCTGCGCAAAGATTAATTCTATGACAGCGAAGGTCTGCAGCGGAAATTTCTGCTTCGATATCAAATGCATTTATATCTTTTTGAATGACAGAAAACAATAAGTCTCTTTCTACAGCGCCGTCATCTTCACCTAAAATTTTGGATAATATTGCAGAAGTACCGGGTGAAAGAAGTTCCGGGGTAAGTCCATAAGGCCAGCCGTCTGCGTAAGTATACTCGGCGGCGTATTTTGTATGTCTTTGTTCAAGAGCGTCTGTAAGACAGGGATCTAAAAAAGGGCAATCGGCAAATGTAAAATAAGCAAGATCCAAACCCGCCTGATGTTCAGCGATTTTTTCAAGTAAAGATCGTTTTGTCCAGGTTTCGCATTGTACGATTTCAATTCCTTCAAATTTATTTATAAATGATAAATCTGTATTGTCAGAAACAGCTAATATGGTTTTACTTACTTTGGGAAACTTCGCGGCTTGTTCAATGCATAATTCAATGGCATTTTTTCCATTAAAGACCGGCTCAAATGCCTGGCTGGACAGGTTACCTGCATATAATACTAATAAAGCGTTCATACTTTTCTATATATCGGCGGTTTTTAAATGTCAAGTGAATGACGGTAAGCTATTACCCAGCAGTTTAATACGAGCGAATATATAATCGAGCCTGTTATGGTTTAAAACAGCGCGGCGGTATGGTTTATCACTGACTCCATCAATTATGTACCCGCCTCTTGTGACGAATTTTTTACTTTTTCCCTCGGTAAACCAGTAAATAAGGGAAATATCTTCGTTTGTCATTTCAATGGCGTTTAAGCCTTTTTTGCCAAGTGTACAGCCTGAATTAAAAAGACAGGGGACAGGCAGTTCATCTCCGTAAAGGCTATGGCGGTAAACATCACGGCGTTCTTTTCGCTGAAGTTTACCCATTTCCCTGCGCAGCGCGCTGACTTCGTTTTCTATACGGCTGCGGTTTTCACCCGAAGAAGTAGGATAGTCCCGGCAAAGCCTTTCAATCTCAAATTTAATGTATTCAAAACGTCCTAACGATTCAAATAAAGGTCTGTGAGTATGACCGATAATTGACAAACAGTTATTCATCAATGAAAAACCGTAAGCCATTTTTTCTATATGAAAACGCTTATTAGGGCTTCTGGAATCAGATATATTTTTAATGCCCAAAGGCGTTAAGATATGACGGATCGCGAAAGCCATCAATCTGTTAAATTTTGTATAGATTTTAGAAAGCTGATGCCCGTGAAAAACATAAGCAGGAATGATCCCTGTTTCAATTTTAATTACATTATGAATCTCAAATGGATATGATGTGTTTTTTAAATAAATAAGCTGTTCGTCATGATTACCAACTATTTTATATAACCGATTTTCTCTGGCGAATAAATTAAAAATTCTGTATAGATTTGCCCATTTTTCCCGAATATAATCCAAAGGAAAGCGATGAAGTTCTTCTACATCGCCGTTTAAAACCAAAGTCCAGCCGTTTTTATAGTAATATTCTTCCAGAATACACATTAACATTTCACCATTATGGTAAAGGTCATCTCTGGAGCCCGTACCCATATGGAGATCGCTCATAATAATGACTTTACCGCCATGTGAAATATCAAGGATTGAGCTTTCAGGCAGTTCTTCTTCGTAGAAATTGCTAAAAGAAAGTTTTTCTTTCATTGGGCCTTCAGGGACTTGAACCCCGGACCAAGAGATTATGAGTCTCCTGCTCTAACCAACTGAGCTAAGGGCCCCTTTTGTAACTTTTTATATAAATATTTTAGTAATGTCAAGTAGCTAATTTCAAAAATCGAATAATCACTAGTCACAAATAATATGCCGCTATATAATGCCATTATGCTTAATTTTGCGGAGCCTGTAAAAAGAATATTCTATAACCTGGGATTTTTTGCGAAAACATTGAAAGGAGTTATATCTTTTATACGCAATTATAAGGCTTCGTATAAAGTTCTTGTCATGCAGATTCTTTTTACATTTGTATATGCTCTGGGGATCACAACCCTTTTGGCTCTGGCAATAGGAGCGGCAGTTAATATTATAGGAGGTCCGTTTCTTGCAAGGTTAAACCAGCAGCAGCTAATGTATACATTATTAATTATAATTATTACAAGAGAATTGGGACCGCTTTTGACAGCTTTTATTGTTATTGCCCGTTCGGCTACTGCCATTGCCACGGAAATTGCCGGAATGGTAATTTCTCATGAAGTTGAGGCTTATATATCGATTGGAGTAGATCCAATTGAACACCTGGCAGTTCCGAGGTTTTTGGGAGTAACTATATCGCTTGTTTTGCTTAACATATATTTTTCTGTATTCGGGCTTGCGGGCTCTTATATTATCTCTCAATTTTTTAATTCAATCCCGATAGATTTATATTTTGAAAGTTTAATTCATCATCTGCATATAAAGGATATAATACTGTCGATAACTAAAAGTGTATCATTTGGAGCAATTATATCTATTGGCGCTGTAATTCAGGGGTTTTCGGTTGAACGGGCAAGTACAGAAATTCCTGTTGCAGGTTTAAAAGCGGTAAGCAGTTCATTTGCATATTGTATAATTGTTAATGTTCTTCTATCGGTATTATTTTATATTGTGTTGGTATAATGAAAGATATAATAGAGTTAAAAAATGTCAGTTTCGCAACTCAGGATGGAAACATTGTGCATGATATAACGGTTGGGTTTGAATCGAAAAAAACAACTGCCATTGTCGGACCTTCCGGAGGAGGTAAAAGCACTGTTTTAAAACTGGCAGCAGGGCTTTTGGTTCCGTCACAAGGTGATGTTTTTTACAATGGAAAGAATATTACACAGATGAATCGAAATGAAAATTTGGATTTCCGCCGTGAAGGAGGATTTGTCTTTCAGGATTCAGCTTTATGGGCTAACCAGAATTTATTTCAAATACTGGAGCTTCCGCTTAGACTGCATTTTCCGGCAATGTCCAGATATGAAAGAGCAGAAAAAGTTAAAAATGCGGCAAATATGGTAGGATATAAAAAGAATTTGAATATAAGACCTGCAAGGCTTTCTATGGGAGAACAAAAACTTATCGCTTTTGCCAGGGCTATATTATTTGATCCCCCTCTTCTTTTTCTTGATGAATGTACAGAATCATTGGATGAAACTGCATCAGAAAAAATAATTGATATAATCAAGCGAAAACAAAGGGAAAGGTCTTCTGTCATTTTTGTAAGTCATGATTTAAGATTAATTATGGAACTTGCGGATACTGTAGTTGTAATTACAGACGGTAAAGTGAGTGTTATATCACCCAAAGATCATATCTTAAGCGATTTATTGCTTAATGATTTTTTTAAAGTAGGAATTGCATCATGAGAGGTTATTATGAAACTTCGTTTCATATTCGATTTTAATGCGCAGTCATTCGACTGCGCTATACTGAGGTTATTATGAAATTTTCCATTAAATTTGCGGATCAAATTGTAGGCGCTCTTGTTATACTTGCGCTTATAATATTAATTTTTGTCATTTTTATGATGGGCAGTAATCATAGATGGTTTGAAAAAGATATTCAATTTATAACATATTTATCTTCTGCTTCCGGTCTTAGCCGGAATATGCCTGTACATTATAAAGGTTTTACAATCGGACATGTTAAAGATTTTAAACTAGCAGAAGGTGATGATTTAAAAAACGGCGAGGTAAAAGTTTTTTTTACCATATTTAATGAACATGCTGAAAAAGTTAAAGATGGCTCACTTGTTGAATTAAAAACAAGTCCAATACCGGGTTTAGGCAATTCATTTCAATTTTATTTTGGTAATGGACCCAATATTATTCAGCAAAATGCATTTATTCCGGAAGCAAAATCAAGGCAGGCAGGATTTTTAGATGAAGATTGGAAAAATGCTCCCGAAGATACTGAAAGTATTGGATATATTATTGACCAGGTAAAAGATGTAATAGAAGTTTTAAATATATCTTTAAAAGGTGATGTTGGTGCTGATGATTATGCGATTGGAAAAATAGTATTAGATATTAAAGAATTAACAGATAATGTTAATAGTCTTTCACGAAGTCTTTCCGGTCAGTTAAGTCCTGTTATTAATAATGTGGAATCAATTACCGGAAGAATTTCTGATCCTTCCGGCGCTGTAATGAGCAGCCTGGAAACTTTTTTATTATCTCTTTCAGGATTAACCAAAACTTTAGATGCATCAACAAAAGACCTGCCTGGTTTTCTGCCGGAACATCTTCCGCAGATTAGCAGTTTTATCGCTGATTTAAATGTAGGGATTACCAAATTAAATGATTTATTAATATCTGCTTCATATAATCCAATTTTAAGAGGCGGTATACCGCAGCAAACTGATACTACACCCGGAGGAGCTAGTCCCAGGAACATAATCGAGTTTTAAATAAGGAGTATAAAATGAAAAAAAACTTTTTTTTATTTTTATTAATTTTTTTACTATCTAATTTTTTCTTTTTCTCTTGTTCTTCTCAGCCTAAAAACATAAGAGGAGAAATAAATATACTGCGGACACAGGTAGAAACAGGGTTAGTTGCAGCAAACAGAGAAGCGGCAATGGGAAGGTTTGAAAATGCTTTAACCTTATTGACTCAGCACAAAAATACTGCAATACTTACAGATGATCCTTCATTAATAATCCGGGTTTGTTTATCTAAAGGTAATATCCTGTATTCTCTTGAAAAATATGATGATGCATACAAAGAATGGGATTTTGCTGTTAAAGAAGCAATACGAATAAAAAATACAGAGTTATTGTCTGTTGCAAAGATTTATGAAGCAAGAGGAAGACTATTATTAATAAGAGCTTCAGCAGAAACAACGATTGAAATTCAATCAATATTAAACGAAGTAAGACAATTAAGGCCGAACATTAAAAAAGATAAATTGTATGAAGCATTCGCCTGGCAGGTTGAAGGAATGACACTTCGATCATTGAGGCGATGGAACGAAGCTGAAGATGCTATAAAAAAAAGTTTGGCTATTCATCAGAAAATAAGGTATTTTGAAAATGCTTCTTATGACTGGTTTGTTATTGCTTCTATAAGATCATTGAGCGGAGAGTTTGCAAATGCGATAATCGCATTAAATAATTCTATTGATTTTGATCGCAGAATTGAAAATTCATGGGGGCTTGCGGCAAGCTGGCGTGCAATGGGTGATGTTTATGTCAGAGCAGGAAATTCTGCCGAAGCTAGAAGCGCATACGAAAGATCCAGGGCAATATATGTTCTTATGAGACATGACAGAGAAGTTGAAGAGATCGATAATAAAATAAGAAATTTATAAAGGAGATATAAATGAATAATGTATTTATGAACACTTATAACAGGCTGCCTGTAACTTTTGCAAAAGGTGAAGGTTCGTGGCTTTTTGATATAAACGGAAAAAAGTATCTGGATTTTGGTTCGGGTATTGCTGTAAACCTTTTGGGTCATAATCATCCGGCGCTTGTTAAAGCAATCACAGAACAGGCAGCAAAGTACTTACATGTTTGTAATTATTATACAAGCGATGTAAGTTCTGCTTTTGCAGAAAAACTTGTTGAAGCAGCATCTGGCGCAGGAATGAAAAATGTTTTTTTTGCAAATTCTGGAGCAGAGGCAAATGAAGGAGCATGTAAAATTGCAAGAAAATATTCTCTTTTAAAATACGGGCAGGGCAGGCATACAATAGTTACATTAAAGGGGAGTTTTCACGGAAGAACAATTACAACTTTATCAGCGACAGGTCAGGAAAAATTTCACAAAGACTTTGGACCATTTACAGAAGGGTTTATTCATATTCCCGGCGGAGACATTGATTTACTGGAAAAGACACTCGATGAAAAAAAGGTGGCAGCTTTTTTAATCGAAGCGATTCAGGGTGAAAGCGGTATTGTTCTCCAGTCGCAGGAGTTTATTAACGCTGCTGCAAAGTTATGCGCACAAAGAGATATTCTTTTAATGTTTGATGAAATACAATGCGGACTTGGAAGGACAGGAACATTTTTAGCTTTTGAACAATACAAAGACACAAATGGCAATCCGTTAAAAGCCGATATAATAACTCTTGCAAAAGGTCTTGCAGGAGGAGTTCCTGCTGGAGCTGTTTTAGCAGGAGAAAAAACGAAAGAAGTTTTCAAAATTGGAGATCACGGCAGTACATTCGGCGGAAACCCAATAGCTGCGGCTGCAGGACTTGTTGTATTAAAAACTGTAAATACACCGGAGTTTCTTGCAGAAAATGTAAGGAAAGGCGAAAAAATAATGTCAGCCTTAAGGAAAAATAAAAAGATAAAAGAGGTACGGGGAAAAGGTTTAATGATTGGAGCTGACATCGAAAATGAATCATGGCCGGTTATTGAAGCAGGAATTAAAAGAGCAGATCTTACAAAAAACCAAAACGGTCTTTTAATACTGTCAGGCGGAGCCAATACATTAAGGTTTTTACCCCCATATACAATACTTGACAATGAAATCGAGCAGGGATTGGAAATACTGGATGAATTATTAAGTTGTTAACCATTAATAAGTATCGGTTAACAAATCGATCTTGCCGTCTCCAAGCGCTTTTAGTATTCTGCGTTTCATATCTCCGTCATTTCCGGTAAAATCGGCAATTTTTTTACGAATATTTCGACGGTTTGAATTTTGACCATAAGGACAAGTACAGGTATTTTTTAAGATATTTTGTTCTGCAGCACATGCGATAATTTGGCTTTCTTCTAAAAGAGCAAGAGGGCGGATAAGGCTGATAGGATAATTGCGGTACTTAATAAATACAGGCATCGCAAGCATCGAACCCTTTGAGCAAAGATTCATAAAAAATGTTTCGATAATGTCATCAAGATGATGCCCCAAAGCGATTTTATTAAAACCATTTTCTACAGCGTACTTTATAAGTTCAGACCGTCTTTGTGTGGAGCACCAGTAACAGTTCATTTTTTCCCCTTCTTTGAGTCTGCCGATAACGGGAACAAATAAATCGGTAAAAGGGATTCCCCATTCTTCCAGCTTTTTACAAAGAATGCCTTTTTTGCAGCAAGCGCAAAAGTCCGTACTTATATGAAGTCCCGCAAGTTCGTAATTAAATTTAAGAGCAGGTCTGATTGCCGAAAGCGCCCAGGAAAGTACGCTGGAATCTTTCCCGCCTGATACAGCAATTAAAATGCGATCGTTTTCAGTAATAAGAGAACGCTCCATTATTGTTTTAATCATGAGTTTCCTGACAACTTCTGATGCTTTTACTTTTTTTAAAAATCTACCCATTATTTATACCTAATATATCATGTAAAACCAAACTTGCAAGTAAAAATCCTGCACTACCTGTAACTGTGACAATGCTGCCGTTTACTCGTTTTAGCCCCGAATTGTTAGTTTCATTTATTGAATCATTATTATTAATAATACCTTCATCGCTGTAAACACAAATGAAATCTCTATTAAAATTGCGCTTGCGAAGTCCCTGGCGTACAAGCCGAGCCAAAGAGCAGTTTTTAGTTTTCCATATCGAAGCAGCTTTAATCTGCGATGGATTCATTTTAAGCGCCATACCCATCGAAGAAAATAATTTAACATTAGCGCTGCAGACATTTTCAATTAAATCAAGTTTGTGGTTTAGAGTATCGATAGCATCAATGACATAACCGCACTTTTCTATTTCAAATTTTTTTACATTTTCTATACAAAATAGTTCGTTCCATTCAATTACTTCACATTCGGGATTTATTTCAAGCAATCTTTTTTTTAACTCTGATGATTTGGGTTTATCTATTGTTAGTGTAGTCGCTTGTATTTGCCTGTTAATGTTTGATTTGCAGGCAGTATCATTATCGATAATTGTAATTTTACCGATACCGCTGCGCACAAGAGCTTCTGCTGCCCAGCTTCCCACACCACCCAAACCTACGATCATAACGTGTATGTTAGAAAGTTTTTCAAGACCTTCTTTACCAATAAGGAGCATTAGCCTTTCAAAAATAGGATTTATTTTAAATAATTCATCACACGGAGGCACAAAGGCACGGAGGTTATTAATTCCTTTCTTCTTCTCCGTGTTCTCTGTGTCTCCGTGTCTCCGTGTTAAATTCTTTTTAGAAATAGTTTTTTCTTCACTAAATATACAGCCGCAGTATTTTTGCATGTAAAAATTTCCGGCTCTGGCTAACACCTGGCTTTCACGGAAGTTCGGGCGAAAATCCATATAAAAAAAATCGATATTATACTTTTGTGCTAATTCTTCGCCAATTTGTTTTATCAATAAATGATCCTGATAAGGGCTAATAAATAATGTTGTACTGAATGAATCGTATCCTTCCTGAGACGCTTTTAAAGCTGTTTTTTCAAGGCGCATACGGTAGCACTTTTCACATCGGTTTTCAATTTCAGGGTAAACAACATTTAAAAATGAGTGAAGTCCATATTCATTTTCAGAAAATAAATTTATTTTTTCGCAAGATGCATACTCAAAAAGACAATCAAACCTTGATTTATATTCGTTAAAGGGATGGATATTGGGATTATACCAGAAAAGAAACGGTTCTATGTTTATATTATTAATTTCCTGTAAACTTTTAATACTGCCAATTGAGCATGGAGCGCAGCAGCAATGGAGAAGTAATTTCATAAATTATTTATAACATACTAATAGGATCAACATCAACTTCCAAATATGTTTTTACATCCTTATCTTTTTCGTAACGTAATAAAAGTTCTTTTGCCATCGAATGTATAGGACCCCTTGAAGGACTTCTAAAAATAATCTGTCTTCTGTGATTATCGTTTATAATACCGATTGGACATTCAGAAGGACCTAACATATCTGCTCCTTGCGGTATAAGAGGTTCTGCAAGAGATGCAAGCCGTTTGATAGCTGTATCTGCTCGTTTTACATCTTTAGAACGAATTGTAAATCTTATAAGTTTTGAATAAGGGGGAAAGTTAAGAGCTTTACGCTGTTTTAATTCACAATCGTAAAATCCGCTTACATCAAGAGCGCATGAGCGGGTAATTACAGGATCATTCATTCGCAATGTTTGAACAATTACTTTGCTGTCAGGGAAGTAACGCCCGGCTCTTCCTGCCACCTGAACAATTAATGAAAAAGTTCTTTCTGCCGCGCGAAAGTCCGGTAAATGTAAACCTGTATCAGCGAAAACAACGCCGACAAGACGGACACCGGGAAAATTTAATCCCTTTGCGACCATTTGTGTTCCTAATAAAATATCAATAACGCCGTTTTTAAAAAGAGTTAATGTATCTTCCAAATTTCTTTTTACAGCTATTTCACCCAATTCGTTATTTACTTTTTTATTGGCAGTATCAGCATCAATTCTTCTAATCTGTAAATCAGGAAAAGTACGCCTTACTTCTTCTTCGATCATTTCAGTTCCAAATCCGCTGTAACCTGCTTCAAGACATCCGCATTTAGGGCAGGCAATGGGCGGCGATTCTGTGTATCCGCAGTAGTGGCATATACATCGTCCGCGGTTTTTATGCCATGTAAGAGATACAGAACATCGTTTACATATAAGTTCCCAGCCGCAATCCGGGCAATGAAAAAAATGAGCGAAACCTCTGCGGTTTAAAAAAAGTATTGTTTGTTTTCCCATTTGCGCTGTCAGCCTGATTTCATCTTTTAATTCTTTTGTTAAACATCCTTGTGTATTTGCAAGGTTTACAGGTTTTATTTGCGGCATTCCTCCGCCGGATAATCTCTTAGTAAGATCAAGTCTTTTTATTCCGCCATCCGACATTAATTTCCAGGCTTCAGCCGATGGAGTCGCGCTTCCCATTACAAGACGGGCTCCTTCTGTTTTACAGCGGTGTAAAGCAACCTGGCGGGCATGATAGCGCGGAGTGTTACCTGATTTATAAGAGCCGTCATGTTCTTCATCGATTATAATAAGACCAAGATTTGGAACAGGAGCAAACACAGCGCTTCTAGGTCCTACTACAATAGGAGCGTCTCCTCGCTGTATTCTTACCCACTGCGCCAATCGCGCAGTAGGGCTCATTCCTGAATGTAGAGTAGCTGCCTGAGAGCCAAAACGGCTGCCAATCATTTGCGCGGTTTGGTGTGTTAATGAAATTTCTGGTACTAGATATATAACAGATTTTCCTTCGTTAAGCATATATTGAGCTGCACGGAGAAATACTTCGGTTTTACCGGAGCCTGTAATTCCGTATAAATAAAACATATTAAAAATAGAAGGTGATTTAATTTCATGTAACGCATTAAACTGTTCATCAGAAATTGAAAGAGACGGTTCTGTTTCTTCATCGCTGTCGGGTATTTGAGGTATAATAATTCTTCTTCCTGAAGGAATCATAACAGATAACGCCTGGCCTAAACCGCATAAATAAAAATCTGCCATCCAGCGGGCAATGTCTACAATTCTAATGTCAAATAACGGCTCTTTATCAACTACACGGCGTATTTTTTTTATGGATTCAATTTTTACATTTTCCGGTGGATTTTCACGCTGTGCAATAATATAACCTAAAATATCTCTTCTGCCGAAAGGAACCATCGCACGTTTTCCTACCGCAGCTTCATTTTTATCGTCAATAAGGTAAGTATATGAATGTCCTGATGATGTATTTGTTACAGGAATGTCAAAAACCAAATCATAAAACGCAGACAAACAATACCTCTAATAAATTAATTTAATTCTGCAAGTTGATCACGAAGAAGTTTTAAATCTTCCCAGGCAGGTCTTTTATATTCTTCGCTGCGTAAAAGAGCGGCAGGATGATAAGTAACAAGAGTCGGATATGTTATATCACCAAAAGTTAATTTATTTATTTTTCCTCGCATCTGGCTGATTGAATCAGTATTTTTCAGTAAAGTGTGAGCCGCAACTTTTCCGGCTATTAAAATGAACTTTGGTTTTAATATATTAATCTGTCTTTCCAGAAAATGAATACAAGCTGCCGTTTCTTCAGGGTTAGGGTCACGGTTAAACGGAGGTCTGCATTTAATAACATTGGCAATAAAACAATTTGTTGTTCGTGATAATTCGATGGAAGCGAGCATTTTGTCCAAAAGCTGTCCTGCTTTGCCTACAAAAGGGCGTCCCTGTTTATCTTCATCTTCACCGGGACCTTCGCCGATTACAAGGACTTTAGGGTTTAATACACCTTCGCCGGGAGCGGCATTTATTCTTTTGCTGACAAGCGGGCAGTTTTTGCAATTTTTAATTTCCTGAGCAATTTTTTCGATTGTATCGTCAGAAACAACAGGGATAGAAATATCTTCAGGTTGATTGCTTTTATATCCAGTAGAAATATAATCACTTGTTAAATTGAGGAAATCAACTAGATTCTTATTAATATTACTCATTCATTAATTTTACCACGGAATACACGGAGTTTCACGGAGGAATAAATATATTTCGTCTTTGCAGCGAAGCTTCCAGCACTAAAAACTCCGTGTCTCTCCGTGTCCTCTGTGGTTATTTATTCTTGTATTTCGTGGTTAAATATATACAAAAAAAGCTCTTTTGACTACACAAAATATGGTAGGGGGTACTTGACAACTACGCTATATATAGTGTACTATATATAGTAGTATGACAAAGGACAACGCTATATGAGATGTCCCCATTGCGGTACAATCGAAGATAAAGTCATCGAATCCAGGTCATTGGCAAATGGGGATGCCGTACGACGCAGAAGAGAGTGCATAAGCTGCAGCTACAGGTTTACCAGTTACGAAAAGATAGATGAAAGACAGTTTATGGTGGTTAAAAAGGACGGAAGGCGAGAGCCGTTTGATCGCCTAAAACTCGAACGCGGGGTAGTACGGGCTCTTGAAAAAAGACCGTTTTCCCAGATGCAAATTGAAAATCTGGTTAACGAGATTGAAGATGAAACGGCAATTTTAAGCAAAGGCAGCCGTGAAATATCAACATCGGTAATCGGAGACCTTTTATTGGAGAAACTTGGCGCTTTGGATAAGGTAGCTTATATACGTTTTGCGTCTGTTTATAAGCATTTTAACAATTTAGAAGAATTTATTGAAGAAATCAAAAAAGTGGGAGTGGAGAATATATAGTTTCTTGAGGTACTTTAGGTTTAAAAACCAGGCTTAATTAAACTTGATTAAAAGCCAAGTTTTTTGCCGTACCGGTTTGGTAGGGGTTCTTTTTTAAAGAAAAACCGGTATTTTTTAAAGGGATTTTATTTCCCTGTGGCTGTGCGGTAAACTGCACAGCCTTTTTTTTGTTTAACATTATATGGCTTTTTAGATAGGCTGGAGTCTAAGTTGCTTTTTATGATATAATCAAGGCTGGAGAAAAAATATGAAAATAGGGCTGGATACGTTTGCCTGCGACGGCGGTAAGACCGGAGTAGGGATGTATGTAAACCAGTTTCTTCGAAATATATCGCCTTCACAAGAAGCGCTTTTTGAACTTTACGGATGGGAATATGACAGATTTGCCTACAGCAGTGTAGCGCCGAATTTTGAATTTATTCCGCAATGTTCAATTCAGGGAAGAACTGCAAGCTCGTTATGGCATATATACAGATACCCGAAATTTGCTTCTACACGCCAATATGATGCGTGTTTTTTCCCTGCTGCTCACAGATGCTTACCTTATAAATCACCTTGCCCTACAATAGGCGTAGTTCATGATATGGCAGCATACTGGGGAAACCGTAAAACAAGAGTACACCTTGGCGCTGTTTTAAGAATGGTGCTGCCAAATCTGCTTCGTCATATGGATATTATTATAGCGGTAAGCGATTGGGTTAAACAGGAATTAATTGACAGAGCGCATGTAAAAGAAAACCGAATTGTAGTAATTCCAAATGGTATAGATCATTCATCATTTTATCCGCGCCAGCGCAATGAAGAAAGTGTGCTTTTAATTCAGCCGTTCAGTTTCAAAAGACCGTATGTGCTTTGCGTATCACGCATTGATCATCCAATTAAAAACCACATAAGGCTTATAGAAGCATTTGGTATTTTTAAAGAAAGAACCAAATTTCCGCACAAACTGGTTTTGGCAGGCGGAGATCACAATAACGCAAACCTGGTAAAAGAAGCGGCTGACACTTCTGCATGGCGCAATGATATTTTCTTTACAGGGCATTTTCCGCCGAAAAGTCTTCCCGAGCTTTATGCCGGCGCTGATTTTGTTGTTTTTCCTTCGATGTACGAAGGGTTTGGTATGGGTGTTTTGGAAGCTATGGCTTGCGGTGTACCTGTAGTTTGTGCTCGCGCCGCTTCTCTGCCTGAAACGGCAGAACATGCCGCTCTTTATTTTGACCCATTAAACGCGGAGGATATGGCTGACAGAATGGTTACGGTCAGTACTGATCGCAACATTTATAATGAATGCAAGCAATTGGGTCTTGAAAGAGTAAAATTGTTTTCATGGGAAAAATGCGTTGAGCGGACTTTGCAGATCATTTACGAAACAGCAGGTAAATAATTAAAAAATTATTAAAGTAAACACTTAGTCATGCAGACTTCAACGCATTTTCTGCAGCCGTCACATTTAGTGTAATCTATTTTTGCAAGATTATCTTCGATAATTATTGCTCCCTGGCAGCAATCTTTTACGCATTTTGTACAAGCGATACATCCATTTGAACATTTTTTTCTTACAACAGCGCCTTTTTCAATATTTTTACATGCGACTATCACAGGTATAGACGCTTTTTCTATCGAGATTAATTTATTTGGACACGCTTTAATACAAAGACCGCAACCGGTACAGTTTTCTTTTATTATATGAGCAAGACCATTTTCCATGCAAATTGCATCGGAAGGGCAGAGTACTTTACAATCACCGTACCCAAGACATCCGAAGGCGCATGAATTTTCTCCTCCGTATAATCTTTTAGCTGCATCACAAGATTGAATGCCAAGGTATTCCATTTTCTTCTGCCGTGAATTGCAATCGCCGCAGCAGTAAACAAAGGCAATCTTTTGTTCAATTTCATCCGCTTCCACGCCAAGTATAGCGCTTATTTTTTCCAGAACTGAAGAGCCGCCTGGTGTGCATAAATTTGCTTTTGCCTCTCCTGCTGCAAGTGCTATAGCAAACCCTTCGCATCCGGGATAACCGCATGCACCGCAATTTGCTCCGGGCATGACGTCTATAAGCTGCGTTACCTTTATATCAACTTTTACATACATTAACTGTGATGCTACATTAAGAATAATTGCGCAAATAATGCCAATAGCTGTTACAGATATTACAGCAATTATAATTAAATTCATAAACAAAACTCCTTATTATTTTGCTGCTAACGGAACAGATTCTCTGCTACACCAGCAAAACCATAAAACGAAAAAGAAAGTATAGCTGCTGATATTAGTATAAGCGGCAAACCTTTAAAAGCCTGCGGCGGATCTGAATTTTCGGTATGAAACCGGATACTGGAAAAAATTACCATAGCAATAAAAAATCCTAAACCTGAACCGAATGCATTTACCAGAGAGACAATAAAACTAAAACCTTCATCTATGTTTACCATTGTAACCGCAAAAATAGCACAGTTTGTTGTCATAAGCGGTAAATAAACACCAAGCGTTTTGTATAAAGACGGCATGAACCTTTTTAATACGATTTCAACAAATTGTACAAGAGTTGCAATTACAAGAATAAAAACAATTATTTGCAAAAAACCAAGATCAAAACCAAGTAATCCATCTTCTCTTAGAAAATATTTATTTATCGGCCATGTTGCAGCTGTTGCAAGAATCATTACAAATATTACTGCAGCGCTCATACCTATAGCGCTTTTTTGCTCTTTGGAAACACCCAGGAAAGGGCAAACACCAAGGAACCGCTGAAGAACATAGTTATTAACCAGAACTGTGCTGATTATAACAGTAATAAGAAGTTTGTAATCCATTATTTACATTCCTCCTTTGCGGTATTTGCAGTAGAAATTTTTGCGCAAGCTGCTTTAGAAGGACAGCGTTCACAATTAAATTCACTTCTTTTAATAACTTTTCCATTAGAAATCTTGTTAATAATCGCAATTAAAAGTCCAAATACTATAAAACCTCCGGGTGCTAATACAAAAACTTCGATTTTATTTTCATTTAAAAATGGCAATGCCATTTTAAACCATGTTCCGTTGCCGAATATTTCACGTAACGAAGCAATAAGAAACATGGCAAGCGTAAATCCAATTCCAACACTGATAGCATCTATTATAGAATCAAGTATATTATTTTTACTTGCAAATATTTCCGCACGGGCAAATACAATGCAATTAACTGCAATTAGAGGAAGAAAAATACCGAGAGCAGTATAAAGATCAAATACATAAGCCTGTACCAGTAATCTAACAACTGTGGTGAATCCTGCAATAAGAACAATAAAACATGGTATTCGTACTTTGTTAGGAATGCTTTGCCGTATAAGCGAAATAGCGGTATTCGAACCTACAAGAACAAAAGTAGTTGCAAGTCCCATTCCAATTGCATCGAATGTATCAGTAGATACAGCAAGTGCAGGACACAGACCAAGTAAAAGGACAAAAACAGGGTTTTCTTTTAATATCCCGTTATAAATAATTGAAACTTTTTTACTCATATTGATTTTCTCTTATTATTTCAAAAGCAGAAAGAGCATAAACAAAAGCTCTTTGTAATGCATTTGAAGAAACTGTAGCGCCGGAAACAGCATCGATTTTTTCAATATCTGTTTTATCGCTATTCCAAAAACGGCTTAAATGAGGAACTGTAAAAACCTTGTTAAAATACGAAGGTGTTTCTGTATGAGACAAGACTAAATCATCTTTATTTGATTCTATTATTCTTCCATCCATGTTAACACCGCAAAGCAGCCGCATGTTTTCTCTGCCAAATCCATTTACAGAAATCGTGAAGATATAACCAGTTTCATTCGTTGTCTTATAGACTTCAATGATTGATTCCGGCATACCGCTTACTCTCATTTTATCAATGTCCATAAGAACAAATCCATCTGCTTCAGGGATAATTTTTGATCTTGCAACATAAGCGCGTTCTGCAGCATCACTTTCTATTTTTGGATACGTAAAATGATTTACTACAGCTAAAGCACCTGCCATAAAAAGGCAAATGAATGATAAAATAAAAATAGATTTAAAAACATCTATTGGAATTTTCATTTATAGATGCCTCCTAATGCTTTTTTAAAAGAAATATTATTGATAAACGGAACAAGCATATTCATAAACAGAATTGCGAAAGAAACGCCTTCGGGATAATTACCCCAAAGACGAATAATAACAGTGATAAGTCCGCATCCTATTCCAAAAATAATTCGTCCAAGATTTGTAAAAGGAGTTGTAACATAATCTGTCGCCATAAAGATTGCGCCAAGGAAAAGTCCGCCTGTTAAAATATGAAAAAGTCCAAAATCAAATCCACCCGCCAATGTTGTTAAAATAAAAACAGTTCCTATAAAGGAAATAGGAGCATGCCATGTTATAACTTTGCGGAATAATAGGTATAAACCGCCGATTAAAAGTGCAAGTTCAGATGTTTCTCCAAAGCAGCCTCCGTGAGTTCCCAAAAATAAACTCCATTTATCTGGAAGCGTATATACCTCTCCTCTGAACATATGCAAGAGATCTACTAACGGGGTAGCTCCTGTAATAGTATCCAATATTTCTTCTTTGGGAACTAATATTGAATTAAATTTAAATGGACTAACCCATGTTGTCATTGCAGCAGGAAAAGCGAGGAACATGAAAACACGGGCAGCTATGGCAGGATTGGCGAAATTTTTTCCAAGTCCGCCGAATAATTGTTTGACAAGTATGATTGCAAAAAAACAGCCGATAACTGTCTGCCAGATTGGAATTGTTACAGGCAGGTTATAAGCAAGCAGTATCCCGGTTAAAGCGGCGGACAGATCGTTTACTGTATTTTTTCTTTTTAATATTATTTCAAAAAGCCATTCAAAAAAAATACATGAGACTACACAAACACCTGTAATTAAAGCAGCGCGTGGACCAAAAACCCAAACACCGACAACCAAAGAAGGAAGGAGAGCTATAATTACATCGAGCATTATACGGTTTGTTGTTAATTTATCGCGTATATGAGGAGCAGGTGATACTACCATATTGGAAATGGTACTCATTATTTAGCCTCCGTTTTTTTTGCTTTCAATTCTTGTTCGTATTTCCAAAGTATATCTTTCGAAAGCAGCATAACCTGAACAAGAGGTCTTTTTGCAGGGCATGTAAAAGCGCAGCATGCGCATTCGGCGCACATATTTACTTTGAATTTTTGAAGCAGATCAGGTCTTTTTAATTCATAGGCGTTTTCAATATTCGGAGGCATAAGTTTCATTGGGCATTTAGTAATACAGCGGCTGCATTTTAAACATGCACTAGGCTCTTGGGGTTTTGCGTCTTTAGCCGAAAGTACGATAAGAGCATTATTTATCTTTACAATTGGAACATCAAGACTGGGAACTGCCGTTCCCATCATCGGACCGCCAAGAATTACTTTTTTAGCATCATTTATTAATTTTCCATCATTTAATAAATCACCGCAAAAATTTAATAAATCACGAACTGAAGTACCAAGAGGCACGATTACATTTTTTGGTTTTTTTACTGCAGTACCGTCAACAGTTATACATTTTGAAACAAGAGGGTGACCTGTTTTAATATATTTAGCAAAGGTTGCAACAGTTGTACAATTTACTACGATGCAGCCAACGTCGGGAAGACGTCCGCCTTCCGGTACTATACGTCCTGTTACATTGTAAACCAAAACCTTTCTTTCTCCCTGCGGATATGTAGAAGGAAGCACACGAACAGAAACACCTTCTGTATTTGCGCAAAGTTCTTTCATTTTTTTAATAGGTTCGCCTTTATTATTTTCGATGCAAATAATAATATTTTTTGGTTTAAGATATTCCTTCATTAAAAGAACACCTTGCCATACATCATCTGAATTATCTACCATCGTTCTTGTATCTGAAGTTATATACGGTTCACATTCTGCGCCGTTAATTAAAATGTAATCAAGTTTGCTGTAATCTTTTAAGGTAAACTTCGGTGCTGTAGGGTATCCCGCTCCGCCAAGCCCGACAACCCCTGAATTTCGCACAGCTTCAAGAAATTCCTGTAAATTGGTAACAGTAGGCGGCGAAAGACCTTCCCACATTGTTTGACTGCCATCAGATGTTATAGTTACGGTAACCGCTTTTTCTCCTGTAAGGCTGTCCAGGGTATCAATGCTTTTTACAGTACCGGAAACACTGGCATGAACCGGAGATGAAACTGTTCCAACTGCTTCGCCGATTAACTGTCCGACTTTTACATAATCGCCTGTTTTCACAACAGGGTTTGCAGGTGTTCCTGAATGCATAGACATTGGTATTTTAACCTCTGCAGGGACAGGCAATGTTACAGGTACAAATTTATCTGTATTTTTAAGGTGCGGAGCAAGTATGCCGCCTAATTTTTTCATTACTTTAAAAACTCCCTAACATTCCATTATATCAGATATTTAATAAATCGTACATAATATTTTTTAAAATTTATTAATATTATGGTATAATAAACCCTTTATGGATGAAAATTTTTTACTAAAAACAGAAACAGCCCGTTATCTTTTCAATTTGTCAAAAAACGAACCTATTTATGATTACCATTGCCACCTATCACCGGCTTTAATTGCTCAAAACAAACAATTTGAAGATCTAGGCGAAATTTGGCTTGGCACAGATCATTACAAATGGCGAATGATGAGAGCTATGGGTTTTGATGAATATTACATAACCGGAAGCGCTTGCTCTTATGAAAAATTTCTAACCTGGGCAAAAACAGTAGAAAATCTGATTGGAAATCCTTTATATCATTGGAGTCATCTTGAACTCCAAAGATATTTTGATATTTTTGAACCTCTGACTGAAAAAAGTGCTCCTTTAATATGGGAAAAAGCAAATGCTCTTTTAAAAACACATGAATTATCAATAAAAGGTATTTTTGAAAAGTTTAATGTACATACTGTAGGAACAACCGATGATCCTGCAGATTCCTTAGAACACCACAGAGCTATTGCAGAAGGGAAGGCAGCTATCGGCAAAATATCAACAAATGTTTTACCGTCTTTTCGTCCTGACAGAGCTATAAATATCAATGTACAAAGACATAGACACGGAAATAATAGTTTTAAAGATTATATAAATATTTTATCTGAAGTAAGCGGAATTAAAATAAAAACAACAGATGATATACTTTTAGCTTTGGAAAAAAGACTAAATTTCTTTATAGAAAATGGATGCCGTACATCCGATCATGCTTTGGAATATGTGCCATTTAATTTAATGTCAAACGGCAAGATAGATAAAATATTTAAAAATGTAATGAAAGACAAATATGTCTCAAAAGAAGAAACAGATGCTTATAAGACAAAAATACTTTGCGGTCTTGCAAAATTATATTCTGATCGCGGCATTGTGATGCAGCTTCATCTTGGCGCTTCGCGAAATGTGAACAGCAGAATGTTTAAAAGTATAGGAGCAGATACAGGTTACGATTTTGTATCAGATCAATTGATGAGTACAAATCTTGGTTCCCTATTAAATAAAATGGAATCGTCAGGAACAAAACCTTCACTTCCGAAAACAATACTTTATACATTAAATCCAAAAGATTATTATCCGCTTGTTACCATAATGGGAGGTTTTCAGGATAATAATACAAAAGGAAAAATGCAACTTGGAACAGCCTGGTGGTTTTGTGATAATAAAGACGGCATGGAAGAACAGATACGTATTCTTGCAAATAACGGCGTACTTCCTTTATTTATAGGTATGCTTACAGACAGCCGCAGTTTTCTTTCTTATCCAAGGCATGAATATTTCCGGCGTATACTTTGTAACATTATAGGCAAATGGGTAGAAAACGGTGAATATCCGCGGGACATGGAAAAACTTGAAAAAATTATAAAGGATATTTCTTTTGGAAATGCAAAAAAATATTTTGAATAAAAAAAATATTAAAAATATATTATTATTTACAAAAGAGAAATTATGAAATTATCAAATGAATCTTTAAAAGATAAAAAATTCTGGGAAAAAGCAAATTTTAGTCTCCCGAATTTCAATCGACAAAAATCGATAACCGCCGCCTTGACAACTCCAAAGTGGCTTCATTTTGGAGCAGGAAATATTTTCCGTGCTTTTCCAGCTGCCTTATATCAAGAATTACTTGAACAGGGATTAGAAACAGCAGGTTTAATAGTTGCAGTCCGTTATGACAGAAAAACAATAGAAAAATGTTTTAACCAATATGATGATCTTTCTTTGCTTGTAACTTTAAAATCTGACGGCAGTACAGAAAAAAAAGTTATTGCAAGTATCGCTTCGTATCTTGGGATGGAATGTGATTATGATACTCTTAAAAGTATTTTTACAAATCCTTCATTACAAATTGCAAGTTTTACCATTACAGAAAAGGGATATAATCTTACAGGCACTAACGAGGAATATTTACCGGAAATTGCTGAGGATTTAAACTGTGCGCCCGGTTTGGCAAAAAGTTTTCAAGGCCGTATTGCAGCCTTATGCCATGAACGATATGAAAAAGGTTGTTTCCCGCTTGCCCTTGTAAGTATGGATAATTGTTCGAATAACGGAGATAAATTATTTGTAATAATAGAAACATTTGCTAAAAGCTGGATAAAAAAAGGTTTTGTAAATTCAGGTTTTTTGGATTATGTTTGCAACCCTAAAAAACTTTCCTTTCCCAGTACCATGATCGATAAAATAACCCCCGGTCCCGATAGTGAAGTGCAAAAAAAACTTGAAGAACTAGGATTGGAAAATATGCAAAGTTTAACCGCAGGAAAAAATACTATTATTGCACCTTTTGTAAACGCAGAAGAAACCCAATACCTTGTAATAGAAGATTCATTTCCCAATGGAAGACCTCCTCTGGAAAAAACCGGTGTACTTTTTACAGACAGAAAAACAGTAGAAAAAACTGAAAAAATGAAAGTCGGCACTTGTCTTAATCCAATCCATACAGCTCTTGCAATCTTCGGCTGCTTACTCGGTTACAAGAGAATGAACGTTGCGATTAAAGATACCGATCTTTTAAAATTAGCTGAAGGTATTGGTTATACGGAAGGTTTACCAGTTGTAATTGATCCCGGAATTATTAATCCAAAAAAGTTTATAGATGAAGTTATTAATATCCGTATTCCTAATCCTTTTTTACCTGATACACCGCAGCGGATTGCAACAGATTCATCTCAAAAAATTCCTGTTCGTTTTGGCGGCACTTTAAAAACATACAAGGCTTTAGGCAAAGACTTTAATGAATTAAAGTTTATACCATTGGTATTTGCCGGTTGGCTGCGTTACTTATTGGGAGTTGATGACAATGGTAACCCCTTTGAAGTAAGCCCAGACCCTTTATACGAAAATCTTAAAATAGCTCTTGCTGGAATTAAACTGGGTCAAAGACAAGAAGATATTCACAGTAAGTTAAAACCAATACTTTCTTCCTCTTCTTTGTTTGGCTTGGACTTGTACGAATCTGCTTTGGGCGAGAAAGTAGAGGAGTACTTTAGACAGATGCTTTTGCGAGCAGGTGAAGTAAGGAAATTATTATCAAGTATTGGGGAGTAATGGATTTGCCTTCCAACCCTCCACTCCCCACATTTATAGAAATTGCAAATTTTTTCTGAACCAAAAAAAAAGACGAAACAGTATTAGCTGTATCGTCTATCTGGGGAGTGGAGGATTTGAACCTTCGAAGGCTGAGCCAACAGATTTACAGTCTGCCCCATTTGACCACTCTGGAAACTCCCCGATTGTGTTAATTTATCAAATAATTAAAAACTTGTCAATCAATATGCGCCTTTTCTGCTGAGTACTGTAAAAAATGTTTTAAAAACAATCCATAAATCAAGCCAAACTGACCAGCTTTGAAGGTAATATATATCATAAGCAACCCTGTCAAGGTATTGTGTGTTTGATCTTCCCGATACCTGCCACAACCCTGTTAGCCCGGGTCTGACAGAAAAGACTCTGTTAAAATCTTCACCATATTTTTCGATTTCTGCATCTACAATAGGGCGCGGTCCTACAAGTGACATTTCACCTTTTAAGATATTTATTAACTGAGGAAACTCGTCAATACTGGTTTGGCGCAGGAATTTACCGAAAGCGGTTATTCTGGGATCGTTTTGAAGTTTATGTGTCTCATCCCATTCTTTCTTTAATTTTGGATCAGATTCAAGTAATCTATGTAATTTCTCTTCTGCATCTGCTGCCATAGATCTGAATTTATAAGCGTAAAAATATTTACCATCTTTTCCTATTCTTTTTTGTTTATAAAGAACAGGATCGGGTGAGCTTACTTTTATTAATAAAGCAATAAAAAGAAGTAATGGGAGAATCGCTAAACCGCCAAATATAATAAAAACAAGCTCTAAAAAACGTTTTAATGCAAGATTCCATGATAATTTAAACTTATTACTTGTATCAATTCCCAACACTCCATTAAAATCCCGGACCGACATCCAGATATTTGATATATTAAAGAAACTTGGAATAATTACATTGTATCTAAAAGCATAAACAGATGTATTTAAAAGGTTTTTTAATTTTGCAGCCTCTAAACCGGGCATGGCAACTATTGCCATTTTTATCTTATAACGCTTTACAATTTCAGGACCTAAAGATGTATCATGAATAATTGGAATACCTTTGTATTCATCGTCACCCAACGATTTATCATCCAATATAAGTATGGGGACATAACCTGATCTTACATTTTCTAAAATACAGTCTATGACAAGTTTTCCTGTTTTACCGCTGCCATATATGACTGTTGGAATACCTCCAAGTTTTGTTATATATAAAAACCAGTGAGTTACACTTCTGGCTAATAAAAGAATTATTGTTGAAAATATACAGCTTATAAGAAATGCAGTACTATAGGCATCCCAACCTTCTTGAATAAAACGGTACATTATAATTCCGCCATAAACCAGTAATGAACCTACAAAAAAACGTCTCATTTCTTCGGATGGAGCAAGGGAAATACCTGGATACAGTTTATGAAGTTTAAAAATAATTATAAAAGCAGGTAAATACGGCCAAAAAGTTACAAATGACTTTGCATTAATAATACTGCCATCATCTATTAAAAAACCGTAAATTTTAATACAAAAGAAACCCCAGGCAAATGAGAGTAAAATCGCAATAAGATCAGAGAATATAAATATAAAAGAAGTCAAGGCAGAACTTGTACGCCGGTACCTGGTTTTATACCATGAATCAAAGTCAGTAAGGTTCATTTAATTTCAATATAGTATAAACAGGTAGTTTTTACAAGAGTTTCTTAGAATTGATACGATAATGAAACAGAAGCTTGTCCGCCGAATTCGTTTGAGCCGCGTTCATTTCCATTATTTACTGATAATATCCCAGAAATATTGCTTCTTAACGTAAAATTTGAATTTATATTCCATTTTACACCCAAAGCAAGAATAAATAAATTTTGCGGAATACCAGAAGGAGTTGATTTATAATATGCCTCTATTGAGTTTTCCCAATCCCAAAACATTTTATAATGTTCACCCAATACAAGCCATGTAAATTCGCCGGTTAATAAGAGGTTATCTTCATTAAAAAAAGAGGCTCCCAGTGTTGTTGCAATGCAATCTCTTTTATATCCAATATACGAATATTCAAAACGATCGGGATTTATACCTAAATACCGCATATGAATTAAACTTGCGAAGGGACTTGGATTTAAGTAAAGGTAAGGATCAGTGTATATTAATTCAAGATGAAAAACTGCTCCCCAGTCACCAAAGGTTCTTGAATGACGAGCTCCTGCAAGATATCCAAGACCGCTTGTTTGAACACCCCATTGTTCTATTTTATAATCGGTGGCGATCTGATTCATTATAAATTGAGCGTAAACTGAAAATGATTGAATAATGTTCCAGTTTATCTCCAATGAAAAAATTGAGCCGTTCATATCACCGGCTCCTTCAGGGTGATTAGTTCCTCCATTCCATTTATCGTAATTCCAAAATGAATAAAGAGAATGAAAAATCATCATCGGGTTTAAATAACGAATTTCCAAAGCGGAATTTCCTGCCATTATTCCTTCAGAGACACTGATGCTTAATGATTTAATTGGCGTAAAATCTATACGGTGCAAGTATAAATAACGCTGAGTAGTTCTATAAAAAGAGGGGGCAATAGAACCGCTGTCATAAATACCTGTTATATCCAGAGGCATTTGGCTGATTAATAAAGAATACTTAAAAAAATCAGTAAAAAAAGAAACACGTGCAAACTCATGATATTCAGGGATATCCGAAATAGCCAAATTACCAAGATGCGCAGTCCCGAAAGATAATTTATCTCTGCCAAGCTGGAAATTAAACCATGAGTTCCCCATAGCTATATATGCGCGTAATGGCAAGGTTTGTTCGATATTTGACATATCATAAGTAATATTATGTGTAAATATATCTTTGCTTCTGTAATATCCCGGATCCATTGCAAGAATCGGTTCAATATAAAGTTGAATAAAATCGGAAAAATATAGTCTTATGGGAAGAGCCAAAAGGGGAGGGACACTTGAATTTTGAGGATACCAGTCGATTTTATTGTTAAAACGGAGTTTTGCTTCTATTGTTGAATGAATGTCCAAAGTGAATAGAAAATGATCGCCTGAAATGCTTATTGGAGATTGTAGATTAAGCCTGGATTTAATTCTGTTATACGCTTCAAAAGCGGTGGGAGATAACTCGAAAGGGTCTATTGTGTCTAAAAATCTTGTTATTTCGTGAGGTGTAAAGGGAGGGGTAAAAGAAAGGACAGGTTTACCGGATTCCAATGATAAATAGATTAAATCATCCAGAACCGGATCTCCTACGGCTATCATGTCGTAAGGAGAAGAAAAAATGGAATTTGTGATAAGAAAAAAAAGGACAAAAATGAAAAGCCGGGATGTCTTCATGAAGATAAAATAACACATAAAAAATAAAATGTCTATATTTATATGTTAAAAAAGTGTTTTTACCAGCTCCACATGCATCCAATGCTCCAAAAATGGTCAAAGCCATTATTTCCTTTTTCAGGACCCATTGGGTTAATATTTCTATTCCATCTGTTCCAGGTGTGCTGGATTCCATATTCTCCCACTAATTTGAATACACCAAAAGAAGATGGAATTGTGTAAATAATACCAATTGTTCCGCCTAACCTTGTTTCAAGGACATCCTGGCTAAGAAAGTACATACTTTGATAATAATTTTCATCATTCGGGGTTAGTGTTATCCATGGATCTGTAGTGCCTGCATCAAAAATAGAGCCGTCATGATAAGCAGGATCTAGAAGATCCTTTCCGGCAGAAGCATTCCCGTGGCGTATAAGGTATGCAGATAAATTTACGTTTAAATTAGGTATTACTTTCCAGTAACTTCTAACTGAAATCCTGTCTGAATTTGGATCAAGATCCGGTCCTATATTTCTACCCATATGTGTGTAATTTAAAAAGTTTCCAATTCTAGGTTCTTGATCTCCAATTGGCGGTGAAAATGGATAATCTGGATGATTTGGATTTTGACCATTATATTTATTTCCCCAGGTTTCATGCCAGTGCGAATAAGTATACGGGGTTACGGCTGTATAATCAAAATCGAGCTTGGATAAAATTTTATTGGTTGGAGCCCAGGAAATGCCAATTTCAGCGGCAGCTTTAAAATATATATCACCTTTTAATAAACCGTTAAATGAAAAATCATCAATATAGACCTGTCCGCTTACAAGGAATCCCGTAAACGGACGCCAGCGGAAATTAAGACCTATAAATGCATTATCATCAAATCCATTGATAGTCTGCGATCCAAAAAGAAAACTAAAAGGAACCAGATATAAAATATCAAGGCGCTCTCCGTATACAAGTGCCTGCACGATTCCCAATTCAAGATTCTTTAAAGGGCGGATATTCAAACTATGAATAATATTATACTTGGAAGGAAATGATCCTTTGCCGTAATCATCAGTAGCGATAAGAGTTTGAAAAAGGATTTCCATTGACCATAAAGGGTCCCAATACATAAAACTAAAATGCCCGGCTCTTGGAGCTTGCGGTCCTACGACAATGCCATTGTCATAAAACGGACCAAATGAACTTCTGCTTAAACCTGCCTGAAAATATATATCACTGCTGCCAATTGCAACAAGACTTGTCCAATTTTGCAAGATACGAAAACTTCCGATGTCTGCATTATCATCTACTAGATCAGGGTATTGGGTATAAGTTCCTGGTACATTAAAACTTTCTCCATTTGGATTAGTGAAGGAAAAAAAAGTTAAATTGTAACTTGCAGTAAAAAGGTTTCTGATATGAAAAAGACCTTCGGCATAAGGAGCTGCAATAATATTATAATCTTCATCATTACCTTGAATAAAAACATGTGTACCGATATTTAAAAAACGAGAGCCGGGAGCCAGTTCATCACGGTATTTTTCGGCTTGTTCCCGTTCCCGTGTATTGCCATTTGCAATTACCTGATCAAGGAGATTATTTATAAGTTTGGGAGGGTAGGGGCGTACCATTGGAAGAAATTCAGTAATATAACCTTGAACAAACCAGCGATCGATATCTTTATATAAATCACTGTTTGGATCATGAACAGTCTGCGCAAAAACCGCTGAACAAATAATTATAAATAAAATAGGAAGAATTATCTTTTTTTTCATATACTGAATATATTAACGCAAATTGGAATTAATTTCAAATATTTCTAGTATTGGCAATCCATCCCAAATTGAAGGTATTTCCAATCCAAGGCTTAAAGCCATAGTAGGAGCTATGTCCATTATATTAACATCAGATGTAATTCTATAATTATTTTTAATGCCTTTTCCGTAAAAAACAAGCGGTATTCTGCGGTTTCTTCGAATATTAAGCTGATGACCATACCCAAAACCTCCATGATCAGAAGATACAACAAAAACAGTTTCATCATAAATACCAGCATCTTTTACAGCTTGTATTATAATTGCCAGAAAATTATCATATAAAGCCAGCATCTCATAATATGCTTTTGACCCCCAGCGATTTTGATGCCCAATTGTATCCAGTTCATCATAAACTATAACGGTAATTGCTGGTGTATTTTCTATTATATGGTTTGCGATTATATTAGTAGATTCTAAACTTGAACTTATATAAAACCATTCAATATTGTCATGTGAAAATATATTTTTTAATTCACTCCATTCATGAAAAATAGAAAAAGTTGAATTATCTATATTAGAGTTATTTATAATTGAAAAAATCGAAGGGAAATTATTAATGGTTTGTTTATCAGGTGGTGTGCCTCTAAACATAATATTCCAGTTTGTCATGCTGTCGCTTGGAAGATGATTTTTGACATCTAAACTGGAAGCACCGCCGGAAACCATTTGTTTTAAAACAGGCATATTTGCATTTTTAACATAATAGCCGCCAAAGCCATCCATTCCAATAAAAACTAAATGTTTTGCATAATCTATTTCATTTATATTTTCAATATTAGAGGATACAGGAATAGAAGCAGAAGATGAAGATGAAAAAATATTCGGAACAGTATCACCGTGCCATGTAATAAATGAAGGTTCATTATTTATTTCAAGTATACTGTTGTCCGGTAATAAGACACTAGTGCCATTAGTAATATTATGTAAAGTAAAAGAAGAAGATAATGATACTCTAATATTTTGAGTTCTGTTTCTGTCATTCCAAAGTATTAAAGTATTTATATCTGTTTCGTTATTTCTAAAATAAAAAGAAATTATACTTGAAGGAATATTATTTCTTACAGGCAGCTGCGGTATATATTGAGAGCCCTGAATAAAACGCCCGCATAATTCATAAGCCCAGCCGCCATTTTTTCTTGTACGATTTGGATATGTAAGACCAAAGTACATTTCTGAATCTCTTGTATTAGGATTTTCACCATAATTATGAGGGTCAGAAAATTCATACCATATTAATGTTCGCGCTCCCCTTGCAGCAGCTCCGGCTATAGTTTTTATTACATGAGAAGATAAATTATCCAATGAAACTTTAGTCGGATACCACCCTGATGTAGGATATCCAACTTCGGTTATCCAAATATCACCTGTAAAGTTTATTTCATCCATTATTTTGATAAAACTATCAAAGAGTTTCATTGAACCTCTGGGATTTACTGCATAAGGATGAAATGAAATTGCATCAACATTTTCAAAAGCTCCTGCTTTGTGCATTCCTCTTATAAAACCTTTGGGAGTACGCCATAGACCCCCACCTATAATATATGCATCAGGATCAACTTCTCTTATTTTCTGCGCAGCTTGTCTTGTTAATTCATAAAATTCCCTGTCTGAACCTTTCCAGAAAATCCAATTAGGTTCATTCCAGATTTGCCAGACATCAACTTTTCCTTTATAACGGTTAATAAGCACTTCTATAAAATTTAAAAAATGAGGAATATCATCCGGTGATATATAATGTGTTTTTTTACCGGTTCTTATCCAGTCTGTATCATAAGCGATACATGCAATAACTTTTTTATTATTTTCTTTTGCAGAATTAACAAAATTATCGTACCATGTAAAATTAAAATTACCTTGTTCTCTTTCAATTTCCCACCAGTAAAATGTGTGTAATAACCAAACTGCTCCCATTTCATCAAGTAATTGGAATTCTTCAGTTGTTCCGGAATGACCTGCATGAACAAATCCTAAAAAGTCATTTGGAACAGTTACAGAACCCAAACGAGGCATTGGAGTTGATGAACATGAAAAAAATAATATAGATAAAAATAATATAATAATAAAAATTCGAAATTTCATTAAACCCTCTTTTTTTCTTCAAGAATAATTTTTATACGTTCCAGAAATGCAGCTTTTGAAAATTGCTGCACATGTTCTTTAAAAACATCATGATTATGGAACTTTCCTTGTTTTTCAAAATAATCCAATACTGTAATAAGTGATTCGGGAGTTTGTTTGTCAAAAAATAATCCTGTAACATTTTCTTTAATTGTTTCAAGCGCTCCGCCGTCACGGTAAGCAATTACAGGACAGCCTGCCGCATTTGCTTCTATAGGAACAAGACCTAAATCTTCAATGCCGGGGTATAGCAGAGCTTTTGCGCTTGCAAATAACTCACAGACTTCTTCTTTTGAAACTCTTCCTTTAAATGAAATAAGACTGTTATTTTTATATTTTTTAATTTCTTTTTTACTGACACCGTCTCCTGCAATTACAAGTTTTCTTCCTGTTTTTAAACATGCTTCAATTGCAATGTCTGCTCTTTTATATCCTGTTACCTGACCAAAAAATAAATAATAATCCTGCGGTTTTCGGATAATGTTTAAATATTGTTCGATAGGAGCAGGACCGTAAATAACTTTTGCTTCCCTATTATAATAACGCCTGATTCTTTTAGCCACATAATTTGAATTTGTAACAAAACGGTCAACAAGATTAGCTGAAGTAATATCCCATAAACGCAATGTAGGAATCATATGTTTCATGAAAAATCTTACAAAAGTTCCGCTATTGTTATAATAATCATGATACATATCCCAAAGATAACGCATTGGACTGTGACAATAACAAATATGATATGCGTTTGGATTTGGAATTACTCCCTTCGCCGGTCCTGATTCACTTGATATTATTAAATCATAATCCTGAAGATTAAAACTATTTAATGCCTTCGGCATTAGCGGCATATAAAGCTGATAAAGTTTTTTTGCTTTAGGCAGTTTATTAATATATGAGGTAATAATACGTTTACTTTTTATTAAATGACTTACAGCGTTTGGATCGTATACATGGGTAAAAATATCTGCTTGCGGAAACATTTCCAAAAGAGCTTCAATTACTTTCTCGCCGCCGCGCATATTAATAAGCCAATAGTGAATAATTGCTACTTTCAATTTAATTCCTTTAGTATTTTTTCTGCAGTCTTTTTAAAAGTATACTTTGATAACTGTTCTTTTGACAATACAGGAGTTATAACTTTATTATTCTTTAATAGTGAAAGTAATTTATCTTTTAATTCTAATGGATTATCTGACTTAAAATATGTAACAGGGAAATCATCATATATTTCTTTAAAAACAGGAATATCAGAAATTAAAACAGGAGTTCCAAGAAACATTGCTTCCAAAGGGGGAAGCCCGAAACCTTCGTATAAAGACGGCTGTACAAGAAGAGCTGCTTTTGCAATATACTCCATTAACTCATTATCAGAAACAAAACCGGTAAATTGAATAGAGTCGTCTGTTATTTCATTTATTTTATTTAAAATTGAATTATCTTTGGTACGGAAATTATCTTTGCTTCCGATTATAACAAGTTTGTGTGAAAGCCCTTCTTTTTTTGCCGGTATAAATGCATCAAGAAGACAATTAAGTCCTTTATGTTTTTTAATATTTCCAATAAAAATAATTGTATTATTTTTATTAATGTATTTTAGTTGTTCGCGTTTTTCTGTAAAATCATGCTGAATAGCAGAATAAGTAACAATAACAGGTTTTGTATAACCTAAATGATGTTCAATACGTGATTTAGAAAATTTTGATACAGTAAATATTTTATTTGATTTTTTGTACGCTCTGCGGAAAAACTGCATTCGGATAAAAAGACCGATTTTTGATGTAATTTCAGGAATATCAGGGAAAATAATATCGTGGATTGTCGTGTAAATAGGAGTTTTTATGCCGCAGGGGATATTGAAGTAAGGTGAATAGAAGAGATCGGTTTTGTTTATTTGTTTAATTAAAGATATTAGAAAAAAGAAAAGTTCATTTAAAGAAAAAGGTTTTACATTACAATCGATTATTTTTACATTTGAGTATTTTTTATAAATAACAAGTTCTTTTTTTTTCCCAAGAAGAAAAAAAAAATTACCGGTATTAAAGAAAAAAGGAAGACAGCCTCGCAGATAGACCCCAATGCCGCTTGCATTAATCATTCTGCAATCTATAACTATTGTCATTGCTCTGCCAAAGAATCGCTGAATTCTTTAAGTGAATTAAATATTTTTAAATTATTAATATTAAAATCTTCTTTTTTACCTTCACCGCATGTTAAAAAAACAGGAAAACATCCTGCATTTATCCCGCACTCTATATCGCGTTTATGATCGCCTACCATATACGATTGAGATAAATCGATATTATATTTTTCTGCTGCTTTTAAAATCATTCCGGGTTTTGGTTTTCTGCAGTCGCAGTCAATCTTGTATTCTTTCCTTTCACCTTCAAAACCCTTGTCAGGATGATGAGGACAATAAAAAATGTCATCTAAATATGCTCCTTGTTTTCCTAATTCTGTTTCCATTTTCATATGAATTAAATCCAGTGTTTCAAAATCAACGTCGCCTCTTGCAATAACAGGCTGATTTGTAATAACAATAGCAAGGTAACCTAATCTGTTAATAATTTTAATCGCTTCAGCAGTACCATCGATTAATTCGAATTCTTCAGGTTTAGTTAAAAAGCTGCTTAAAGTATTAATAGTGCCGTCTCTGTCAAGAAATACAGCTTTTTGTTTTACAGAAAGATTTTTTCCGTGAACAATGCCGTTTTTTATGTCAGAAGTTACTTGATTAAAACGTTCAGGAGTCCCCATATCTTTAATATATTCAGGGGTAGAGTAGGCAAAAATTTTACCGCATTTAATATTAGCTTTTAGCATATCTCGATCAAGATCAACTTTTTCTTTTGCTTGTGGAAAATTGTCAAGAAAATCAGTTGATATTAAATGAACACCTGCATTAACCATATTTTTATACCAGGTTCGTTCATCTTCTTTATTAATCCAGCCTGTTACCTGATTTTCGCTGTTGCTGATTATTAAAGCGCTGTCAAAAGGATGATTATTGGGATGAACAGCAAGAGTTACTAATGCGTTTTTTTCTTTATGAAAATTAATCATACGTGAAAAATCCATGTCAAAAATAACATCACCATTTAATAAAAGAAAATCTTTTGTTAAGTTATCAAGTTTATATAAAGCTCCAGCAGTGCCTAAAGGTTCAGTTTCTGTAAAGTATGTTATATTACAGCCAAAACTGCTTCCGTCTCCAAAGTAATCAATAATGTGCTGACCTAAATGACCGATTACAAGGACAATGTCTGTAAGAGAATTTCTTTTTAAACATTCAATTTGATGTTCTAAAATGGGTTTTTCGCAGATTGGAATCATTGGTTTTGGAATATCGCTGGCTATTGATGAGACACGAGTTCCTTTTCCGCCTGCCATAATTACAGTTTTAATCAAAAGAAATCACCATTAAAAAAATAATTTTCTATCATCATACAAAGAGTATGATAAACAGGTAAATGAAGTTCCTGAATTTTATAAGTTTCTGTTTCGGGAACACAAATACAGACATCAGAAAACTGTTTTAGTTTTCCGCCGTTTTCTCCTGTAAGTCCTATTACTTTTAATTTTTTTGCTTTCGCAACTGCTGCCGCATAAAGTATATTTTTTGAGTTTCCTGATGTAGAAATACCAAAAAAAACATCACCTTCTTTTCCGTAACCGTAAACTTGCTGTGCAAATGTAATGTTTCCGTCTATATCATTTATACAGGCTGTATTTAATGAAGAATGACCGCAAAGAGCAATTGCAGGTAAACCGGGCTGTAAACGCGAAAGAAGATAATCAGAAATCTCAGAATCCACATTTTTAATATTTGTTATAAATGAATCGGGCAGATTTCTTTTTTTAATAAAAGATTTCATTAATTCGCCGGTTATATGTTCGGCATCTGATGCGCTTCCGCCGTTACCTGCAATTAAAAGTTTCCCGTTATTTTTATATGAATCTTTAATAATCTCAAATGCAGAGTTTATATCCATTATAATCGGAGAAAGTGAAGGATAACGGTCAATTAATTGTTGTAAATAGTCCATGCCTGTGTTCCTGTTTCTGTAAAGGTCGGTGTTAATACCATACCTTGTTTTTCTTTTAAAGCATTAATAAGCGGGATTTTATTGCAAGGATTACAGTATATCATCATAAAACCGCCGCCGCCTGCTCCTGATATCTTAGCAGATTCAGCTCCGTTGTCAAGCGCGTATTGGTATAACTCATCAAGAAATGAATTTGAAATTGATGCTGCCGCATTTTTTTTTGCAATCCAGCCTTGTAAAAGACAATCAGAAAACCCTTTAAAATCACCTTTTAATAATGCTTCTTTCATAATAACTGCCTGGTTTTTTAATTCATGCATACTTTGCATATTTTTTGTATCGCCTTTTTCCGTATGCTGTATCTGCTCTTTAATAATATTTGCGCTTTCTCTTGAAACACCTGTGTAAAATAAAACCAAAGATGATTCAAGTTCATTTCTTATCCAGCGTTTTAACCTGAGCGGATTAACGATAACTCTTTCATTTTCATAAAATTCCATAAAATTAAAACCGCCGAAGGTGGCAGCGTATTGATCCTGTTTTCCTCCTGCAAGACCGATATCTTCTCTTTCGATTTTATATGCCAAAGATGCAATATCATATTCTCCAAAAGGAAGATTTAACCATTCTTCAAATGCTTTTATGATTGCTACAACCATTGTTGATGATGAACCAAGACCTGAACCGGCAGGAGCGTCGGAATAAGTTGTCATTTTAAATGAAAGAGGTTTTTTTACATAATCAGATATAATTCTATTGTAAATACCTGTATGAAGGGCAAGAGTACCGGTAGGCGGTAATTTTTCTGCTGATGGAAAACTTTCTTTTTTATTCATATCAGCAGATATAAATTCAACAGTTCCGGTTTCAGTAGGTTCTATAGTACAATAAGCATACATATCTATTGTTACATTTAAAACAAACCCGCCGTATTTGTTATAATATGTGGAGATATCAGTGCCGCCTCCTGCAAGACCAAGACGAAGAGGCGCTTTAGAACGAATTAACATAAAATCTCCTTTAATTTAATAAATATATTTTAACGCTATATTCATCAGAAATAAGTGTATAATCATTTCTAATTATATCATATATTTCTTCATGCCATCTATAATTAAATTCATTAATTCCATCATCATAAAAAGTAACAATTGTAATTATTCTTGGTTTATTATTTTTTATATCAGATATAAATTCTTCTCTAGCGCCGGGTATATGATCAAAAGCCTCGCTTTGAAATATATATTTTGAAGCGTAACTTCTTTTTGTGTAAGGATAAATATATCCATTCCATCCAAGGTTAATTATTTTATCATCCGGATTGGTATTATCGTCTATAATTTTACCTGCGATTTTTAATTGAGGTCCTGTATTAACATTAATAAATAAATAATATGTCAATCTGACAATACCTTCGGAAAATAAAACACAGAATATAAATAAAACAGCTAAATACCTGTATTTCAATTTAGAAAATTGATTTATTAAAATATCAAATAAAAATACAATAACCAAAATAAAATAAGGTAATAATATTAAATTATAATGACTATTACCAATTGCAAATGACAAAAATAAAATACTTAAAAGGTAAGAAAATATAAAACCTAAGTAATAAAAAATATTAATATTTTTATATTTTAAGAATATCCAGATAATTCCAATGCATAAAGGAAGGTATGATAAACCTCTGTTCATAATCAAATAAAAATTATGAGTTAAATCTTTTAAAGCTGATAATCTAAAACCTCTTGTAATACCGCCTAAAATTACATTGTAATAAAAATCATCAAATATATTAAAAACATAAAAATAAAGAAGTATCGGTATGAATACAATAAATATTCCAACAGAAAAGAAAAATATATATTTTAATAATTCAATATATTTTTTTTCAATTATAGATTTTAAAAATATTGCAAAACAAAAACCTGCCCAAATAGTGAACATATTAAACCTAATCATGATAGAACAAGCGAAACAAATTCCAAAAATAATTATTTCTAAAGAATTGATTTTATTATTAGAAATAAAATATTTTGTAAAAATAAAAAGTGAAATTGCTATAAATGGAAGTGAATATTGTTCAGCACCTGCATTCACATAAAATAATGGGTGCATAGCAAGAGAAGTTATTAATAATGAAAAAAGAGCACTTTTCTTAACAGTAAAAAATAAAGCAATTTTATACATAAAATATAATGTAATAAACATTAAAATTAATTCAGTAATCCAGATTCCGGTAATACCAAACAAATAAAAGCCAGGTACACTGATAAAATATAAAAGAGGTCCTTTGTTATCTGCAAGGTCTTTGTATAAAATCTGTCCGCGGGTTATTCCTTGTGTAATAGAAATATAAATTGAAGAATCTACATTCATTATTCTATTTGTAAATGGATTTAATGTAGATGTATATACGAGTGAAAACGAAATTAAAAATATAATAAAGAATATTATTATATTTGTTCTGTTATTTCTTAGATAATTTAACATAATATTCATTTAATTCAAACTCTCCCTTATATAAATTAAGAAACCGTATTGAGCCGATAAAAGCTGATATTCATTATAAATTAATTCCATTATTGGACTATGCCAATCATAAAGAATTTCATTACGATTATCCATGGTTACAGTTACTATTATAGAAGGTTTAGTAGTCAATATATCGGATATAAATTCTTCTTTTGAACCTTGTATATGATTAATTCCCGAACCTTGATAAAAATATTTTGAAGCAATTTCTCTTTGAGTAAACGGATATATATAACCATTTATTCCCAACGATATTATTTTATCGCCGGGTTTTGTATTGTTATCAATTAATTTTCCGGCATTAAAAAGATTATATTTGGAATTATCATAAATTTTATTTGTTATATAATAAGTATATCTTACAATTCCTTCTGCAAACATACAGCAAAAGAAAAATATAATTAAAAAAACAGGATATTTAATATTTTCTTTTATAAAAATATTATGTATTATTCTAATAAGATAAGTTAATACAGGTATAAAAAAAGGAATTAAAACTAAATTATAATGGACTCCTCCGCTTGAAAAAGCAAGAAAAAGTACCATTAAAAAATATGATATTGTATAACCTAAATAAAAGAAAAACTCATTTTTTTTATATTTTAAAATGAGGGAAAATATACCAAATAATAAAGGAATGTAACAGTGATTTCTGTTAAGAACAAGCCAAAAGTTTTTTTCTAATAACTTTAAACTTGAACCGCCAAATCCTCTGTTTGCGCCTGCAAATATTACTTGTTCAGTAAATGCTTCAAATATTCCATTTAATTTTAAATAAAGGAATAATGGAATTAATATTAAAAGTATGCCAATTAAAAATCCGGATATATATTTTAAAAGAATAAAAAACTGTTTTTTAAAGATTGATTCTATAAATATGACAATACAAAAGCCAACCCAAAGCGGAAACATATTTAATCTGATCATAATAGCGCATGAAAAACAAGCTCCAAGAATAATTAATTCGATAAACTTTATATTTTTATTATCTGAAAAATAGTATTTTGAAAATATATAAAGTGAAATAATTAAAAAAGGTAATGAATATTCTTCTGTTCCTGCATTAACAAGAAAGAAAGCAAGAAGAGCTGTAAAACTGAATATCGTTCCCATTAGAGCATGGAAACGATTTCCAAATAAAAGTGCAGTTTTATATGCGAAAAAAACGGAAACAAAAAGTAATAATATTTCTGTAATCCAAATTCCTGTAAATCCTGCCAAAAATAATCCCGGGACACTTAAAAGGTATAAAAGAGGACCTTTATTATCAACAAGATCCAAATAAGGCAGCTGTCCGCGGATAATTCCCTGCGCAAAAGTGATATAGACAGAAGAATCTACATACATAATTCTAAAATTAAACGGATTATAACTTGAAGAAAATGCAACTACTAATGCAATAAGAAAAAGAATAATATAGATATTTTTTTCGGATTTATAAATATTATTTAAAAGTTTCAAGAAAAATGTTCCTATAAAGTTAAATATTTTTTCTCCAATAATCTAACATATCAGCAATTGTTTTTTCAATTTGATATTGTTGTTTCCATCCTGTGCAATTTTTTAATTTGGTTGAATCACCAAAAATAACTGGTTCATCTGTAGGTCTTAAAAGCTGTTCGTCTACTTTTATTTCAAATTTTGCATTTGAATTGTTTTTTATAATTTCTATAATATCAGAAATAAGATATGCTTTTTCTCCTGATACATTATAAACTTCTCCGATTTCGCCTTTTTCAGATAATAATTCAAGAGCGATGACAAGATCTCTTACATCAGTAATTGCACGTTTAGTAGAAATATTACCAACCAATAAAGTATTACTAATGCCATTTTCAATTTCCACCACTCTTTTAGTAAAATCTGAACAAACATCATTTATTTTTCTTGGACCTGTAGTATTGAAAATACGAACACGGATACTGTTAAGTTTATCAGATTTAAAATATTGATAAGAAATTAAATCTTGAGCAACTTTACTTACTCCATAAGGGTGTAAAGGAAGCAGCTGCATATCTTCTTTGATGGGAGTATTTTCTATAGTTAATGATGCACCATATTCAGCACTCGAACACGCTACAATAACTTTTGGATTATATTCAGGCTTTTGAGTTCTTATCATTTTAATTGATTCAAAAATATTAATTGTTCCAATGCAATTAATATCAAAAGTTTCCTCAGGCTTTGTAATAGAAACAGTAGGTAAACTTTGCGCTGCCAGGTGATATATTTTATCAGGAAAATATTTTGATATTATATCATAAACAGATTTAAGGTATCTGACATCACATTCAATCAAATTAACATTGTTTGGAAGTTCTTCAATATTAATTGTTGAATTATAGTAAGTTCCAATAATTTTATTTTCTTTTTTTAATAAATATTCTGCAAGATGAGAACCAATCATTCCGCCGATACCTGTAATTAAAGAAATCATTAATATTACCTCGATTATTTTTTCTTTTTTCTAAAGACAATTAGTTTAGAAATAATAAAATTAATTATTAAACCTCCAAGTATACCGCAGGCTTGTGCTATTGTTTTTATAGGAAGTTCTAAATGTAAAATCATAAGTTGCATTATGGAAATGTTTATTATATATCCAAGTAATGAACCGCATAAAAATAACCCCCATTTTTTAAACGATAATGACTCGGATAAAATATTTTGTTTAAATGACCATTTATGATTAATAATATAATTTTGAGTTCCGGCTATAAAAAAACATAATATGCTTATAGGAATTGGTTTAAAATTAAAAATATCAACGCATAAAAAGAAAATTAAAAGGTTAGTAATTGTACCTAAACCGCCGGTTAGTGCGAATTTTAGAAATTGATCAAAACCGCTGTCAATACCGACATTTTTTTTAATTTTCCACATAATAAACAGCGCTTCTATTAAAGTATTATTTGAAATTTTTGAAGTACCATGCTTTCTGTCGGTAAAAATAATAGGAACTTCTTTTATAGAACATCCTGAACAAAATGCTTTATATTTTAATTCAACCTGAAGAGAGTAGCTTTTTGAAATAATTCCATCAAGTCCTATTTTTTCTAGTGCAGATCTATTAAAAATATTAAAACCACCGGTAAAATCCTTTATTGGACAGGAAAGAACAATCTGTGAATAAACAGAACCCCAGCGCGAAATTATCTTTCTTGATAATGTCCAGTCTTCAATACCTCCGCCTTTGATATACCTGGAACCTATTACAACATCATGTGTTTTTATTTCTTCAAGCATCTTAGGAATATAAATAGGGTTATGTGAAAAGTCTCCATCAAATTGTAAAAAAGCATCATAATCACGAGAAAGACCCCATTTAAAACCAGCGGTATATGCAGCTGCTGTACCTTCTTTTACAGGTCTTGTATAAAGAAATAACCGATTAGGATATTCAGAAGAAAGATTTTCAACCACCTTTCCAGTGCCATCCGGTGAACTGTCATCAACTACTAAAATATCAACATTATGAGAAATAATATTAAAAACTTCAGGTATTAATTTTCCGATGTTTTCAATTTCATTGTAAGTTATAATTATTATTAATACACGCATATAAAAGTCCTTTTATATTAATTTAAAGATAAGGTAAAATAGAGTTAAATTATTCATTCACTTACCCTTTTCCAGTTTTCTCTAATAAAAATATTATCTTTTACATAATAATCTATTTCGGGATTTAAGTCAAACTGGTTACTGTTTTTTGTTAAGTAAAATGAACCGGATATCGCTATATATAATGGTTCATTTTTTCTGTAATTTGTTATTAAATTACCTGTAAATGGATTAACAGGATTATCAGTTAAATCAAAAAGAGCAAGATATGGTACATCGGCATTTGTCATAAATGACATATCTGTTTTTAATTCACCGGATGCATTAAAATCTTTATATAATAATAAAGGATTAAATTGATCTACATTAAAAGGCAGGTTTATATCAGTAATAAAGTTTTGTTCCGGACCATGATCTGAAACAATTATTATTCTTGTATTATCATATAGATTATTATCTTTTAGAAAGACAAACCAATCTGCAAGTCTTTTTAAAGCGCCTGCATTAACATGATAATGGTATTGTTTGGAAAAAGGAGATGTACCATAATTTGTTACATTGACATAAGGAATATAATCCGGTGCTTGTAAAAATGATGCTTCGTGAGTAGTATTGTTTGTCATAATTAATGCATAATTATTATTATCTGTTTTTATTTCAGTTAAGGCTGGAAGGTAATAAAGTACAGAATAACCATTTAATGTAAGTCTTAATCTTACATCAGATGTAGGAGAACACCAGGTTCCATTCATATATAAAGGTGACCTGAAAAATAAAGGAAGACCTTTATGCAAACTATACCAAAGTAAATTTCTTTTAATTATTTCACTTGATAATGGAAGATCTAAATTATTTTCACTTAACCAAATATCAGTATATTTAGAATCTGTATTATATACTCTGGCTTCCGGTATTATATTAAAAATACTTAAATCAGGAATCCAGTTATAATTTGCATAGGGAGGATCTGTAACAGTTAATATAAAATCGTTATTCAAAAATATTTTTGGAAGCATTAATAATGATTCATTATGTTTTTCTATTAACGATATATTATCTCTTTTGTTTATTTCTTGCGGTATATAATCATATCCACCGAAAACAGGCGGGACTCCCATACCTGTATAACCATTAAATGAAACAGTATTTGGATAATAAGTAAAACCCGAATAATGATCATATAATTCAGGTGATTCATTAAATATATATGGTAAAAAACCGCTGAATGCACGATCCAGCATTATAATTACGACATTTTTACCGTTTTGTGAAAGAGAAAAAATAGGAAGAATATCTTCTATTATGTGCTCTTCTTTTATATAATATGATTTAAGATGATTAAACTCTTTATTTATATTAAATATATTAAAAAATGAAATACTTAATATTGAAACAATAAATAATGACAATATAATTGATATATATTTTTTCATTTTTGTTTTGTATAACACAAAAGTTATAAAAAATAAAAGAAACATTATAGAAATATTAAATATTTTATTCGGATAAGTGTAAACCGGATAGTTATCATATATAAAGCTTATTGAAATAACACTGTAATTTCCGGAAAAGACAAAAACATTTATTATAAAACATATACTGATAGTAAAAAATAAAAAAGAAAGATATTTTTTTACATTATCAGAGAAAAATAAATAAATACATAACGGCCAAATAAAAAAAAGTCCAAGTGCCTGAATGGAAGAAATAAAAATAAAATAAAGCGGATTAGTATAATTGCCTATAAAAGAGAATTCCTGCGGAGAAGAAGCCAATAATTGAGTCGGGAGAAATAATCCGAATATTGACCATATTAAAAATATTGAAGTAATAAAAATAATAAATGATAATCGTTTTTCATAAATAATATTTATATAATTAAAAATCTGTTTTTTAAATAAATGAAATAACCAGGGTAAAACTGACATTACCATCAGTATAATAATAATTTCTCGTACCATAGATACGTGAAAGTAATATAAATAACAGAAAAAAGAAATTAATATACAAAAAAAAGAAAAAAGAAATACAAGAAAAATATGTTTATTATTTATATGTATTTTATAATAAATATTTTTAAATAAAGAAAATAAATTATTCATTGTCCAGTATATGATAAGAGCAGAAGGTGAATTGTAAAGAAGAATTAAGAAAAAAGAAGCCATGCCGTATAATTGAAGTTTATCTTTTAACGGTAAACCTTTAGTATAAATTAAAGATGAAATAATGTTTACCAAAGTCATAATTAAAGGAAGAATGTTAAAAGAAATTCCGCCAATGGAGAAAAGAGCATCAGGAGAACCAAGATCGTTTATAAATAAAAATGATACTCCGTTTAATAATTTAAGATTTGATATAAATGAATAAGCTGCAATAAAGAAAGGAACTTGAATAAGTAAGCCAAAACTTCCGCGAAGAGCATACAAAGGATGATAATGATTCTGACGGTAAAAAGTTGACAAAATCATATATTGTTCATCGCCCTTAAATGCTTTTTTTATTTTATCAATTTTTTGACGTAATTTATTTACTGTATCTCTTTCATGCTGCTGCCATTTTTCGGCTACTGCATATAATGGCAGGCATAATAAGCTGATAATTATACTTATAGAAATTATAGATAAACCTGCTTCCCGGAATAATAATTGTGCAAAATTAAAAGAGAATTCGAGAATCATAATAATAGGATAGATTAATAATAAATATAAAAAATCAATCATTGTTTTCAGTTTTTACCATAAAGTTATATATATTTTTTCCTGATTCACCTTGATATTGCCATGCAGCTTCAAGCGCTTTTTTCCGTTCTATTTTTAATATTTCGCTGTCATTTGTTTTTTCAATTATACTTTTAATATTACAAAAATCTTCTTCTTTTAATTCTATGCCGGCATTTTTTAAAACTTTAAACTGCCATAATTCATGTTCGATATCATCAGAATCATAAGGAGAAGGATCAAAATCATGATTAACATATAAAACCGGTTTGTCGCATAAAAACATAAAATCAAAAATAATTCCTGAAAAATCTGAAATCATAATATTGGATTTTTTAAGTGAATAAATATTTTCTCTTTCATAATCCCAAATAATATTTTTATTATTTTTATAATGAAATTCAAGGTTATCCAATATTTTTCTTTCTGTTTTACAGGACTGCGGGTGCGGGCGGATAATAATACGCCAACCGCAATCTACTAAAGGATCAAGAAGTTTTATACCATATTTTGATAAAAGAGCTGAAGCTCCCCATGACGGAGAGACTAAAACAGTAAACGGAGAATTTTCTTCTAATGGGATTTGATTTATCTTTTCCAGATAAACATCAAGATAGGAACAGCCTACAGTGACAAGTTGTTTTTCTTTTTGCTGTCTTTTATTTTCCAGGAATCTAATATCATCAATTTGATAATCACCTGTTAAAAGAACAGAATTAAAATAGTCTAATCCAAATAATCGATATGTTGTAGTATCAGCAGGAGAATGAAGAACATGAGAATAATGTTTAACTGTTTTAGATCTTTTTAATTGGTAAACATTCAAACCGGGTGTTGTCATTAAAACAAACTCTGCGTTAAGAAAATTCAGATAAACAAACGCTTTATTTCCTTCTCCAATAAACTCCGGTTTGATATAGTTCCATGAGGTTTTAAATACAGGATCATCTGATGATGATGTTAAATATCTTAGTTCAGTTTTATTATTTTCAAACTCTTCTATTGTAGTTTTAAAAACATTCCAATACTGTTTACCTTCGTTGTAAATAACATATTTGAAGGGTGAAATATGATTAATTTTATTTTTTTTACCTGCAAAAATATATTTGAACTTAATTATTAAAGCACGTGATAAAAAAAATAAGGTAGCTGCAATTCCAATTAATATAGAAAAGAGCGCACTGCCTGTTCCGGGATCAATATATAATAAATAAAAATTATTCAAAATAATTATAATGTTTTTATGTAACTTTTAAGTACTTCAGTAAATCTTAACATTTCTTGCGGCTGAATATCACCAATATTTGCAATTCTGAATGTATTAATATTGCCAAGTTTACCGGGATAGATTGTAAATCCATTTTTTCTTGCAAGATCATGAAGTTCGTTAAAACTGTATTTATTAGTTTCCGGTTCAAAAATAGCAGTAATTAAATGAGATTGCTCTTCTTCTTTTACAAGTAATTTTAAATTTAATTCTTTTACCACAGTTATAAGTATTTTCCAGCATTCAGTGTAACGCTGATAACGTTTTTCTACAGTTTCCTGTTTTGTTTCTAAAATTGCCTGACGCAGTGCATAAATAGTCTGTACAGGGGGAGTAAAGCGAGTCTGACCTGTTTTTGTAAAATAAGAATATTGATCATATAAGTTTAAGTAATAATTACGCATGGGAATATTTTTTGTTTTTTCAAGTTCTTTTTTATTGCAGATAACAAATCCAATACCAGCCATGCCTTGAATATTTTTATTTGAAGTTGACGCCATAAAATCGATACCAAGTTTCGAAAGATTCATAGGCATACCTGCATAAGCGCTGACAGCATCAACTATCGTAACAATATTGTATTTTTTCGCAAGAGGACAGATTATTTCAAGCGGGTTTAAAAGACCTGTTGTAGTTTCATGATATACAATGCCAAGATGGGTATATTTACAGGATTTAAATTCATTTTCCAAAGCATTAATATCAAGACGCTCATACGTTGAACTTTTATATACAGTATGATTCAATTTGTAAACAGAAGCAATCTTCACAAGACGTTCTCCGTAAGAGCCATTATCAACGATAAGAATATGACCATCTTCAGGAACACAAGATGAAATCATAACTTCATCTGCTGCAGTACCGGAACCGCCGAAAATTACTGTTTCGTATTCATTAGGATCAGCTACAAAAGAAGTAAGTTCCTTGCATATCCATTTCATTAAATGTCCGAATTCACTTTCTCTTGGACAAATGTCAGCGCAAACTTGAGCGTATTTTACGCTATCGCTTGTTGTAGCTGGACCGGGATTTAAAAGTACTTCTCGCCGTATAGATAAAAGATTTTCATTTTCCAAAATTCTGGGAAGAATAATTTCCTGTGCTCTTTTTAGATGTTTTTCATCATCAATTTCACACCAGGTATAATATTCAATTTTTTTTACAAAAACTTTTTGTTTTGAAGCTAATGCGGCTATTGTATGTTCATAATCACGTAACGAATTATTACTGTTATATAAATCACACATCAATTTTAAAAAGGGAACAGAAAGTTTATTGATACCTGTAAGTTCTCCGTAAATCGAATCCAATTCATTTTTATTTTTAGATAATTTATTTAAATAAGAGTTTACAGCTTCGATGTAAACTTCATCACCGGAATCTGTTTTTCCGGAAGCTAAAATAATATTTTCATTAAAATCATTACTTAGTACTTTAAGACCAATACAGTCATAAATTAAATCAGATTCCAGTAAAAAAAAGTCTTCAGTTATAAAAGGTGCGCATACAGCTAATGTTGCCATGCTTCCCGTCGTAGCGAAATCTTTATTTAAAACTGTTTGAATTACCGGATATTTTTTTGCAAGATTATCATAAAACTCTGCATGATACCCAGTGCCAATTATTATTTTTTCTACTCCAGCAGATAATAATTTTTGAATAGACCATTCTACAATCGCCATTCCGTTTAATTCTAAAAAACCCTTAGGTTTGGATTCTATTTTATCTTTTAAGCGTGAACCAAGACCTGCCGCAAGAATAACTGCTTGTTTTATCATATATTTTCCTGCTCTTTTATATATTTCATAAAAGAAGTTTTATTTTCTATTGGACTAGTTTTGGGTCTGCCAAGATCATTTCTAGAACCTTTTTTTACTAACACCTCAATAAATGTAAGTTCGTTAAAACTTTTCGAAAGAACATTACTTAGTTCTTCTATTGTTTTTATCTGAAAAACATTTATATATCCGCAAGATTGAGCAATAGTTTTTAAATCAATAAATGGGGCAATAGTAGGTTGTCCTCCAACTGAATCATGTGCGCCATTATTCAAAACAATATGCAGATAATTTTTTGGACTTTTGGTTCCAATTGCTGCAAAAGCACCCATAT
>Ga0123356_10000086_pt1 | contig 97047 bp, 80 predicted proteins | sample TergutEmb28metaG_2_FD_92546 | JGI IMG/M metagenome (GOLD analysis project Ga0123356, IMG submission 92546) | Embiratermes neotenicus P3 segment gut microbial communities from Petit-Saut dam, French Guiana - Emb289 P3 | ecosystem: Host-associated > Arthropoda: Insects > Digestive system > Gut ...
AAGCAAAGTTTAATCAATTAGAATTGTGTCATAGTTTCTGTTGAACCGCCGTGTACCGGTCGGTACGCACGGTGGTGTGAGAGGTCGATCGCTCAAATAATGAGCGGTCTCCTACTCGATGTTGATTTTTTGATGAAATTAGAAGTTTTACTTGAAAAACTTTTTTTTTATGATATAATTTTAATATGAAAAAGATTTTTAATTTATTATTATTAATTGTACTTCTTGTAAGTATTGTCGGATTTGGCAGCTGCAAAGCTAAATTAACTGCCGAAGATATCATTATTAATGAATATGAAGAATACATAGATAAAATCGTATTTGAATATAATAAATTAAATGATGGCGATTACAGCACAATAGATAACATAGCTGAATTATTAACACACTGGAATAGAAATAATGAAAAAATCGAAGCATTAAAATTAACAAAAGAACAAGAAGAAAGAATCCAAAAAATTAATGATAAATTCCTTCCCAACTAAACTAAAAGACAGGGAGACCGGGCTTTTAGTTTAGATTTAGGTTGACAGATTCTTAATGCTGCTGATATTATCAGAAATAGGATAAAGAGAGGTTAATTATGATGTTTCAACTTATAAGTTCAATTGTTATAGCAATACTTTGTTTTTCGGCTTTTTTTATCTTAAGACACATGCGAAAGCAATCCAAAATATTAGTAATTATTGCTATTTTCTAAAGAACTGCCGCAAACATAACTTTTGAGGTAATTCCAAAAGGGGCTGTCTGCCTTCGCAGATAGCGGCTTTTTTTTGGTTGACGTCTGCTCAAATCTACTATATATTTGTATATAGAGGTTTAAAGTATGGAAAAAACAAAAATACTGCCAGTAAAAAGTGATATAGTTTTCCGCCTTTTTTTTGCCGATGAAAGAAATGTAGATTTTCTTAAAGATTTTCTAAAATCAGTACTTCAGCTATCAGATGAAGATTATAATGAAATAGAGATAATAGACCCACATTTACTGCCAGACCAAATAGGAGATAAGTATTCGATTATTGATGTAAAACTGCGAACAAAAAGCAAAAAAATAATACATATAGAAATACAGTTACGAGTTACCCCTGAGATGCGGGAACGAATAATTTTTTATGATGCAAAATTGATAACGGAACAGCTTTGCAGCGGAGATAATTATGCCAGCATCCATAAAGTAATAAGTTTAGTAATAACAGATGAAAAATTAATAAGAGAAAGTCCAAATTATCATCATAGATTTACTTTTTATGATAAAGATTCCAAAGTAGAGTTTTCCGATATAATAGAAATCCACACGCTAGAACTTACAAAATTACCGAATAACACAGATGGAACAAAGCTCTATGACTGGGCAAAGTTTATAGCAGCTACAACCGAGGAGGAATTAAACATGGTAGCGGAAAGAAATCCGGAAGTTAAAAAAGCCGTAGTAACTTTAAGAAAATTAACCGCCGACGAACAAGTTCGCGATATGCACGAACGCCGAGAAAAAGCCTTGCGAGATATAGATTCACGTGAACGATTTGCCAGGGCAGAAGGCAAAGCAGAAGGCAAAGCAGAAGGTTTAACACAAGGCATAACACAAGGTCAAGCGGAAATAATCGAATTATTAAAAAGCGGGAAATCTCCGGAAGAAATAATTAAAAATTACAATATGTAATTTTTAATCACGGTTCATTCGATGAAACCAGAAACTCCGTAAGAGTTGCATGGCAGAATAACGCCACTCTTTCTGCAGGTTCGGATGAAAATGACAGGTTAACAGGGGCTTGGGAAATAATGACTGTTCCTACAGAAAGAGTACCTGTATCTGGTCAGCTTATTACCAGCGGCACTCCAACAACTGGCACTATAAATGTAGGTGCAAATGGAAATGCGGCGTTAAATCGAGATATACAAAAAAGTATGATTGTTGGTTATTTGACCAGCTTTAATTATGAAGGTGCAGTATTAAAGCATGATATTTATTAAGCTTTACATGTAACGTTCAAGTTTTGATTCAAAAGCCGTTGTCTGCAATTGCAGATAGCGGCTTTTTTTTGACGAATTATGGTTGACGCGGGCGGGGGTAGGGGCTTGTCATTATTAAAGAATTATGTTACATTTAATATTAGGAGAGATAAATGGCAGATATTAATGATTTATTAAAGGAAGCAGAAGAATTAGGTATTCTTAATATTGATGTAGAGAACGATCTCCTCTCTCCTGAAGCTATTCAAGTGGCCATAAGTGCTACGAAACGATTGGATTCCAAGCTGGATAAAAATATCATTATGGCAAAACTCCAGGAGGCAGATCGTATTGTTGCTGCCCAACAAAGATAAAGATGTAAAAGATGAACGTTGGGCAGTAAAAACCTTCCGTCCGTTGTTGCTATTACTTAAAGGACAAAACATCCCTAACCCACCTGATTTATTGGTAGTTTATATGGATAAACGTGACTGGATTATTCAGGGTATGGGAAGATGTATTGTTGCTATTGAACAAAGTGATTTGCCTGCTAATATTGGAGGGATGCTGGTTACATCATATGATACTGAACTTGATTATTTTAGACTGCATATTCTTATAAATTTAAATCTATGCAATAAAACTATTATAAATGATCGAATTGAATTAAAACTGGCTGTAACACACGAATTTATACATACAGTTGCAACTTTATCAGCAATATCAAGGATAAGATCCAAAGAGCTTATAAAACGATTAAGAGTAAAATTTTATGAAAAAGCTCATGCTCTCTATTTGCAGGATATAACTCAATTAATCACAGAAATAAGCGATATATCATCAGGTAATTACTTTTATCAAAAAGCTGATTCAGAAAGATATTTTCCGGATCAACATTTTAGGCTTGGGTTTGAAGATTTTCCTGTTAGTTACCCAATTATTTTTGAAGAATTTCTCTTTTCTAAAGACAATATTAATATGTTGCGTGATGCAATTATTAATAGAGATAACGTGGCTTTCGGAACGATTGCCAATCCAATTCTTGATAGGATTAGTCAAGAAAAAGCTTTAGATATTAATTTCTTAAAAAAACAATTTGTAAGAATTCTTTATCAATATACTCATTCCTAGAACTTGTAAACTATATGATGAAAAGAACATTCCTTGTTGCAGCCCCTCTTGTTTTAGCAGGTTCGGATGAAAATGACTGGTTAACAGGGGCTTGGGAAATAATGACTGTTCCTACAGAAAGAGTACCTGTATCTGGTCAGCTTATTACCAGCGGTGCACCAGCAACCGGTACAATAAGCGGAGCAACAAATACAGCATTAAATAGAAACATACAAAGAAGTATGATTGTAGGATATTTAACCAGCTTTAATTACGAAGGCGCTATATTGAAGCATGGTATTTATTAAGCTTTACATGTAACGTTCAAGTTTTGATTCAAAAGCCGTTGTCTGCAATTGCAGATAGCAGCTTTTTTTGGTTGATGTGGGCGGGGATTAAGTGTATAATAGAAATATGAATCAAGATATTCGCTGGAAACAGCGTTTTCAAAACTATAAAAAGATGCTTTACACTGCAAAATAATAGCTGTTATATTGTTTTTTTATATAATTTATGCTATATTAAGTAACAATGTACAAACCTTACCAAAAACCTGTAATAAATGCTTTTGCAGATGTTAAAGTCGCCGCTCCAAAAATATCTAATTTTTTTATTCTAATCGTTTATTTTTTAAGCAAAATTTATTTCTTTATCCTCTTTGGTTTTGCAAAAATACAGCTAGCTGGGGATATAACACTTTTTAATGTTTTTAAAAAAGTATTAAAAGGAGAGAGCCGTTGTATCATCGCTTTCCGCCACCCGGACGGAAGGGAACCTCAGCTTCTTTTATGGCTGTTTCTTTTTAAGTTAAAAAAGCTTGCCAGAAAGAAAAAGGTGCGTTTTTCACGGAGCCCTCATGTTATTTTTGTTTATGGTTATGAAGTTGCAAGATGGGGAGGAAGAGCAGCAAGGTTTTTTATGCCAAAATTGGGAGCGATACCCATTCATCATACAAAAATGGATTCTAAAGGAATGTTTAGAATTTATAGCGCTATACAGGACGGGCCTTATCCTTTGGCTATTGCGCCGGAAGGGCAGGTTTCATATTCTACGGATAATGTTCCAAGACTGGAACCTGGAATTGCAAGAATAGGGTTTCAGGCTGCAGAAAAAATAAAAGATATTCCCCTGGAAATACTGCCTGTTTCTATTCATTTCCGTTACGGAAAAAACGGAGAAGCTGCAATGGAAAAACTTTTAAGAAAAATAGAAAAACTATGCGGGTTTTCCAGAAACGAAACAAAACTTTTAAATTTGGAGCAGCGGTTAAACAATAACAGGGAGTATATTCTTAAAGTAAACGAAAAACGCTATGGAATAAAAAGCGATAATACACAGCCGTTCGAAATCCGGCTTCAAAATATGACAGAAATAGCGCTTTCTAATGCAGAACGAATGTCTAACATTAAACCGGAAGGTGATTTTTTTGCCCGTCTTTACAAAGTACGGCATGAATGCTGGGATAATATATTTTTACCCAATAATGAAAAATTAAATACTATTTCAAAAATTAAACGTTGTATTTTGGATTTAAAAGCTGGCGAAGCATGGCACATAAACCGCCATCAGGAAATTGCGGATTTTGCCTGGTATTTTAATAATCCGCTTCCCAATAATAAAACAACACTCCATAAAAGAGCAGAATATATACAAAACCTTTGGGATTTTGCCAATAGAACAATGGGCGGAGCTTTTAAAAACAGAATCAATATCCCTGCAAAAAAAGTAATTATAAAAATAACAGAACCGGTAAATCTGACAGAACGCCTTGGCGATTATAAAAACGATAAAAAAGGCACAGTTGCCAATCTTATGGAAGATTTAAAAAAATCATACCTTAACTGCATAAGAGAAGTAAACAAAGAATATTAAACCGCTTATTCAAGTATAATAGAGCCGAGAGTTGCAGATAACGAACCGCGGTAAATAAAGTAAAGGGCGTTAATTCCGTTTGGTACCGTTATATCAGACGAAAAAACTTTCCAGTTATTACTGGATGATATTTCTATCGTACCAAGAGGCTTTCCGTTCCATTCAGTTTTAACTTCAAAAAAGCCGCGGCAATAACCACGTGTTTTAACTTTTACAGTTTTTATACCATTACAATCAAAATATTTAAAACCAACGCCGCAATTATCAAGAATATTTGTGACAAAACCAGGTTCTTCATCGCCGTCTTTTCCGTCCTGCGTAATAAACGGCATTTCCGGATTTCTGTTAGGCCAATACGGCTTGGAAACAGATTCTTTATCTTCCATACTGAAAATATTGCATGCGATATATGCAGGATATTCGCCTTTACCGTTTAAAGGTGAACCATTAGGCCCGGAAGAAGTCATTTCTGCCTGTTTAATACTGCCGTTTTCATTAATAGATAACGGCTCAAGGCAAGCCTGCCTTGAAAATTCATTTCCATTTGTATGTCTGTGATAAAATATATACCATTTACCGTTTATTTCTGTCATGCCGCCATGATTATTATTGCCGTGATACATCATTTTATCTGCAGGTTTGTAAGAATCGATTCCTAAATCGGCATTACTTACAATAACACCCCCGTATTTAAAATCCCTTACAGGGTCTTTGCTTGTAGCATAACAAAGTTCGTTCATGGCAAATGATGAATAAACAAAATAGTAAGTATCGCCTATTTTTCTAATAGATGAAGCTTCAAAAAATTCGTGACCTTCAAAACCTGTTCCTTTGCTTGCATTAACACCGGGAATAATAGGGTAGGGCCCCTCCTGAATTGTAAGCATATCAGAAGACAGAACTACAGCAATGGAATAGTTTCTGTTTTCTTCTACTGTTTTTACTTTTCCCGAACATTGTCCGGAATAAAGAATAACCTTATCGCCGTCTACTATTACTGCAGGATCAAACTGAGGAACATCTCCCTCTCTTCTTCCAAGCATTTCATCGTTTCCATACCTGACAAAACCATAATGTTCATATTTCCCGGCTGGTGTATCACAAACAGCAACTGCAACAATATCCATTTTATCCAAAACATAATAAAGATAGTAACGCCCGTCTGTACCGCGGACAACATCGGGTGCATAAAGATTATTACTACTGTCTTTGTTGTAGGGATCATCAGTCTTTTTATAGATGACACCTTCGTAACGCCAGTTTTTTAAATCATCTAAAGGTGCAGACCAGCAGACATAATCGTTCATACAATAGGCAAACCCGTTAAATTTATCATGAGAGCCGTAAACATAAACTCTTTTGGTTCCCTGACTGTCATCAAAAACGCGCGGCTCTCCGTCTGGAATATATTCCCATGACGGTAGAAATGGATTAAAACCTTGATTATTCATATATTGCTCCTGTTATTAATATGTACTAGAATTAAATATAACACAAGATGGAGGTTATTTATTAAAATTGAAATTTTTACTTTTTGTGATTTTTCTCAGGAAAATGGCGGTAAATTAACAATTGTAGGAACCTTTGATACAATTATTTCTCGTAATTTTCCATGCGTTCATCCTCAGCTTTCTGTTGTTATCCGTGTCCGCTTCGATCTTTGGGAATTTGGTACACATTCATTTAGAATAGAAACACGCAATCTGGACGGCGGAACGAGTATGGAAGCGATAAACGGTAATATTGATATTAGGGGCGTGGGAAATGCTTCTGCAGTTTCTCATCTTGTTTTTACAATTGCAAATTTGCAGTTCAAAGAACCCGGGCTTGTAAATTTTGTTTTATATATCGATGATAAGGAAATTGATTCAATTCCGTTATACATCAGAAAAGGCTGATATATTTAAAGTTAAACCTTAGAGCAGCGCGATAAAAGAATAAAATCGGCTAATACAAGAGCTGTCATTGCTTCTACTACAGGTGCTGCTCTTTTAACAATGCAAATATCATGCCTGCCAATTATGGATATTTCTTTAATTGAACCATCCCGATGATATACCTTTTGCGGCTTTTTAATCGAAGGTGTAGGTTTAAATGCAGCTTTAAAAATAATATCCTGACCCGTCGATAATCCGCCCAAAATTCCGCCGCAATTATTTGCTGCAAATTTTCCATCTGCCTGATCCGCAGGAAGGTCGTTATTTTCACTGCCTTTTTTTGATGCGGCGGAAAACCCGGCGCCGAACTCTATTCCCTTACATGCACCGATAGATAAAATTGCGGCGGCAAGACGCGCATCAAGTTTATCAAAAACAGGTTCGCCTAATCCGACGGGTAACCCTGCAACAGTACAGGAAACAAAACCGCCTGCGCTGTCACCTTCGTTTTTTATTTCTTCAAGATTGTGCGGAATAGAAACAGTTGTATTTAATGATATTCCGTATAATAATAATAACTTTTTTGCTACGGCTCCCGCTGCAACCCTGCAAAGAGTTTCTCTTCCAGAGCTTCTTCCGCCGCCGCGATGATCACGAAAGCCGTACTTTTTTTCCCATGTATAATCTGCATGACCCGGTCTGTAAACATCTTTTAAATTATCATAGTCTTTATTGTTCTGGTTTTGATTTCTTACAATAATGGCGATAGGACTGCCAAGAGTTTTTCCGTCATATATACCTGATAAAATTTCTGGTATGTCTGTTTCATCACGCGAGCCGTGTTCAGCTCCCGGGCGGCGGCGTTTTAATTCGTTTTCTATGTCAGAAACAGAAACTTCCAAACCGGAAGGGCAGCCGTCTATTACACAGCCCATTGCGGTTCCGTGCGATTCACCAAAGGTAGTTACCTTAAAAATTTCACCAAAAGTATTTCCTGCCACAATTATTAATCCTTTGAACGCAAATAAATAAAAGTAGTTTCTGCGCCGTTCATGTTATCATAATAAAAATTGGAAAAATCCCAGCGGTTATTTATTGCAAAGAATCCGCGCGGACGCATTAAATAAATTAATGGTTTTTCTTCCAGCAATATTTGCTGAAACTCATCCCAAATAAGCTGAGCTTTTGCATTATTCAGGGTAAATTGACCCTCGTTATATAAAAAATCAATTCGGGCTTCCCATTCAGTTGCGGGTGTTTCCTGATTTGGATTCCACATATGAAGATTTGCAGAAGACGGCCAGACATTACTGCCGCTGCTTGGGAAAATCTGAGAGCCCGAAAGACCTATAAGCGTGGATTCCCAGTCATAATTTTCTGTTAATTGCTGTATCTGTGTCTGAAAATCAATTACACGGATATTAAGTTTTATTCCAACTTTAGAAAGTTCATCCATAATAATTGTAGCAATATCCAGCAGCATCGAGCTTTCCGATCTTATTGTAAGGTTAAATTCAATATGGTTATTTTCTGAATCCCGCATTATACCTCTTCTATCCCTTTTAATGCCGATAGAAGATAACAGCTTTAATGCGTGTTCTGTATCATAAAGATATTTAAGTGTAATATCTGGATTATAAAAATAATTTAATTCAGGAAAAACAGAAAGTTTAGGCTGTGCAAGACCGCGGTAAACTTGTGTGTTAATTCTGTCTCTGTTTAAAAGACAGCTCATTGCCTGACGGAATTCTTTGTGAATAAACCATTTATAAAATGGTTTATCGCTGTGTATCGGATTCTGGTTAAATGTCCAAAAAGAAGCGCTTAAAGCGCCTTCGGAATTATAGACTGTGTAACTTCCGTCTCCCCTGTTTATAAATGCATCAAGGTCTTCAGGTTTTAATCCGTAAGTTTCAACTTCTCCGTTTAAGAATAAAAGACGCTGTGTATTTTCATCCGGAATAATTCTGACAATTAATTCTTCCGGGTAAGGAATGGAAACTCCATTTATATCTTTTCTCCAGTAATCTGGATTCCTTTTATATACAAGCCTTTGGCTGGGAGTATATTCTGTCAAAAACCATTCACCCATAGATGGAATTGTTCTAGGATCAACAGCAACAGAATGAATGTTTCTGACTCCTTCTACTCCTCCGTTTCTTTTCGCAGGTTCATAAATATGTCTTGGGCCAAAACCCATATTGGTAGAAAAAAGAGGTTCTGCAATAATTCTTGGAAAGGTAAACATAAAGGTGCGATCATTTATTTTTGTTATTGTTTTTCTTTCCATGCTGCCGTCCGGCATTATTATAAATTGACCAAAATATCCGGAACTGTTAAAAGCAGGATCGCCGTATATTTCATTATACCAAAATATAACGTCATCGCTTGTTACTTTTACTCGTCTTGAAGAATTATAGTAGCTCCAGTAAAGATCATCACGAAGAGTATAATAAACCTGCATTTTGTCATTTAATTCATCTATTATGATTCTTGGCTCTGCGATATGGGCTACCCATTCGCGTTTACTTACATCGAACCTGACAAGATAATCATTTAATCTGCCTGTTACAGTTGCAGAAAGATTGTCCAATTCCGCTACATAATGATTAAAAGTTTTTGGATCTCCCGGCATTATTGTATGCCATGTGCCGCCAAGTTTTCCGGGAACGAAAGTTTCTCCGCGCCAAGGTTTACTCTCGGTATTGTTTAGAAGCTGTGCGAGCCCTGCAGAATCAAAGTTATAAAAGTCGTCCAGCGAAAATTCATCATATTTTTTGCAGGATATGCAGAATAGGCAGATAACAGCCAATAAAATTGATAATTGTTTCATGAAGTAATAATAAAAAAAAAAGCATGTTTGGTCAATTCATCAAAAATTAATAAATGTTGACAAGAATAAAAAATGCATATAATATATTAAAAACTTAACAAGCGATGAACCATTTGGAGGTTTTTGTTATGGATAAGGCAAAAGCACAGGTCTTTGAAGGCATTTTATCGGTTGTTGTAAATGCTGTCTTGTTTGCATTAAAATTTTGGGTAGGATTGGTTACAGGTTCAATAGCTTTAATTGCAGACGCCTGGCATACTCTGTCCGATTCATTAACTTCTATATTTGTAGCATTTTCTGTTAAATTACAGTCAAAAAAAGCGGATAATGAACACCCCTTTGGTCATGGAAGGTGGGAGCAAATTTCTTCTCTTTTTGTTGCTTTTATTCTTGGAATTATTGGATATGATTTTTTAATAAGTTCGATAGAAAGGTTTCAGAACAGGGAGAGTGTTATATACGGAACAATAGCAATTGTAATTACAATTGTATCAATTGCTGTAAAAGAAATCTTAGCGCAAATTGCATTTTATATTGGAAGAAAAACAGATAATGTTATTGTAAAAGCAGACGGCTGGCATCATAGATCTGATTCATTGTCGTCTGTGGTAGTTTTAATTGGTATCCTGGTAACAAAATTCACAGCTGACTTTTGGTGGATGGACAGCATATTGGGAATGTTCTGCGCTTTGGCAATATTTTATGCAGCTTTTTCAATTCTTAAAGAATCTATATCTAAAATTCTGGGCGAGCAGCCCAGGCAGGATTTAATTGATAAAATTAATGAAGAAATAAAATTAATTTATAATGGAGATTTTAATACACATCATTTTCATTTACATAATTACATCTCACAAAAAGAATTGACCCTGCATCTAAGGCTGGATAAAAATATGAAAAATGAAAATTGCCATGAAATAGCAACTATTATAGAAAAAATGATTTTTGAAAAATTTGAAATGGCTGCTACAATTCATGTTGAACCATTAGAATAATATTTACACAAAAATGCCAAGCCGGCATTTTTGTGTAAAAGCAGATAAAATTTATTAAAGCCTATTTGCAAGATTTCTTATTTCTGCCGCTGCATTTCGTCTGCCTAGTCTTTCATAATGAACCGCTGTTGATAACATCTCTGTTTTTAACATTGTTCTGGAACCTGGATTATTCAAATTTTGCTGAAGATTTGGAATAACCAAATTAGTTCCCGGTTCAATAACATCCGGATTAGAAACAACACTGGCATTCGCAAGTCTAATAAGAGGGAAATAATACATATTTGCCTGACCATACCTTCTTGCAGCTATCGTAGAAAGTGTATCACCTCTTGATACACGATGATTTTCTGCTCCATCAAGAATGAGTCCTTCACGAACTGGCGCTTCAGGTGCAGGCGGCGGCGGCGGCGGTGTTACAACTGGAGCAGGTTCTGCAGCTGGTTCAGGGCTGGCTGCAGGCATTGTATCGCATCCTGCAAATATAATTAACAAGGTAACAATTGCCATTAATAAAATCTTTTTCATCATAAATACTCCTTTTCTAAATTATTAAGTTATGTTAAATAAAAAAAAGAAAATAATCTACTGTTTTATATTAATTTAAAACCAGGTTGATAAATAACGCTCTCCGGAATCAGGGAGAATAACAGTTATTATTTTCCCTGTATTTTCTTTATTTTTAGCAATTTCCAGGGCGGCAAAAACGGCGGCGCCCGATGAAAAACCTGCAAAGATTCCTTCATCTTTTATCAAACGGCGGGTTGTATTTAAAGCATCTTTTTCATTAACCTTAAAAATTTCATCTACTACCTGTGCATTATAAACATTAGGAATAAATCCCGCGCCGATACCCTGAATTTTGTGTGCACCTGCCTGTCCGCCGGATAGTACAGGAGAAGCAGAAGGCTCAACAGCTATAATTTTAATATTAGAATTTTTTGATTTTAGGAACTTTCCAGCGCCGCTGATTGTTCCGCCTGTTCCAACACCTGCAACAAGAATATCGATTTTTCCATTTGTATCATTCCAGATTTCAGGCCCTGTTGTTTTTTCATGTATTAAAGGATTTGCAGGGTTACTAAATTGCTGAGGAATAAATGAATTGGGTGTAGATTCTGAAAGTTCCTGAGCTTTTTTAATAGCGCCGTTCATGCCTTCTTTGCCGTCTGTCAAAACAACTTCGGCTCCAAGCGCTTTTAAAAGTTTTTGCCTTTCAATGCTCATGGTATCGGGCATTGTTAAAATTACTTTGTATCCTTTTAAAGAACCAATATATGCCAGCCCAATACCTGTATTTCCGCTTGTTGCTTCTATAATTACAGAGCCGTTTGTTAACTTACCTTCGTTTTCTGCAGCTTCGATCATTGCAAATGCAGCTCTGTCTTTTATGCTGGCTAATGGATTAAAACTTTCCAATTTTGCGTAGATTATTGCATCACTATCATTTATATTACCAAGCTTCACTAACGGAGTATTTCCAATTAAACTTAGAATGCTATCTACAATCAATTAGGATTCCAGTCCTTGTTTTAAATCTTCTATGATGTCATCTGCATGTTCAATCCCGATAGAAAGACGAATAGAGTTTGGTTTAATTCCGCTTGCCAATAAATCTTTTTCATCTATCTGAGAATGCGTAGTAGAAGCAGGGTGAATAACCAAAGATTTAAGATCTGCCAAATCTGAAACAAGAGAAAAAAGTTTTAGTTTTTCTGAGAACCGATTCGCTCTTGCGGCGTCGCCTTTGATATCAAAAGTGAATACGCTTCCGGCTCCGTTCGGGAAATAACGTTTGTATAGTTCGTGATTGGGATGAGAAGCTAAAGAAGGATGATTAACTTTTTCAACCTGATTATGGCTATTTAAAAACTCTACAACCTTTAACGAATTAGAAATGTGCCTTTCCATTCTAAGAGAAAGTGTTTCAACGCCTTGCAGCATTAAAAATGCGTTAAATGGAGATATGCAAGCGCCTGTATCACGAAGAAGGGTAGTGCGGGTTTTAATTATGTATGCGAGATTTCCTGCTGCTTCTGTAAAAATAGCGCCGTGATAACTTGGATTTGGTTTTGAAAGCCCGGGGAATTTATCGTTTTGAGCCCAGTTAAATTTTCCGCTGTCAATTATTATACCGCCGATTGAATTGCTGTTACCATTAATAAATTTACTTGCAGAATGAACAACAATATCTGCACCTCGTTCAATCGGCGTAAGTACGTACGGAGTCAGAGTGTTATCTGCAATAACAGGAATGCCGTGTTTATGTGCAATTGCAGATACAGCTTCGATATCTACGATAGAGGAGTTGGGGTTATCCATTGTTTCAAAAAAGATTGCTTTTGTATTCGGTTTTATTGCTTTTTCAAAAGCGGCTGGGTCGCTGCCGTCTACAAAAGTAACTTCGATTCCCATATCTCTTATGGTGTTGGCAAAAAGATTATAAGTGCCTCCGTAAACAAATTTTGCAGAAACAATATGATCGCCGCATCTTGCTATATTTGTGATTGCATAAAAAACAGCAGCCTGACCTGAAGCTGTTGCTAATGCTGCAGCGCCTTTTTCCAATGCTGCCATACGTCCTTCAAAAACATCCCAGGTGGGATTTGTTAAACGTGAATATATTTGTCCGCCTTCCTGTAATGCAAAACGGGCTGCTGCTGTTTTTGAGTCGGGGTAGACATACGCTGTAGTTTGATAAATGGGAACTGCTCTTGCTCCCGTAGCAGGGTCTGGTTTTTGACCAGCATGAACCTGTAGTGTTTCAAATCTGTAATTTTCCATGGGTTAAAGATACACTTTTTTAAAATGAATGTCACTATGGTTTATACGAAGGTTCCCCTCTTGCACCTCAACCGAGTATGACCACTTATAAAGTGGTTCATACGAAGGTTCCCCTCTTGCACCTCAACCGAGTATGACCACTTATAAAGTGGTTCATACGAAGGTTCCCCTCTTGACTACTTATCAAATATCAATCAAAACATTATATAATGCAAAATAGCAAAAAATATTTACAGTTTATAAAAAAATACGGGCCGTACGCTCTAGTTGCCGGAGGTTCTAAAGGACTTGGCGCTGCTTTTGCCGAATCTCTTGCGCAACGGGGTATTAACCTTATTTTAATAGCTCGCGAAAGAGATCAACTGGAAGCTACTGCAGACAGACTTAGAAAAGCATATTCCATCGATGTTTTATCTTATGCTGTCGATCTTGCGAATTTTGATAAAGTAAAAAGCATTATAGAAAACATCAATGTTTCTATCGGGTTATTGGTTTACAACGCAGCTCATGCACCTATCGGATTATTCGAAAATATAAACGAAGAACAATTGTCTTATGCTGCCAATGTTAATATTAAAACACCGTTATTATTAGCAAAACTTCTTTGTGCTCCGATGATACAAAACAAGCGAGGCGGTATTGTATTAATGTCGTCTCTTGCCGGAGGACAGGGCAGCCCAAAACTGGCAGCCTATGCAGCGACAAAGTCCTTTAATGCCATTCTTGCCGAAGGTCTCTGGAAAGAACTTCGCCCTCATGGAGTTGATGTAATAGGCTGCTGTGCCGGCGCGATACTTACTCCGGGTTATCAGCAGGCAGAAAAAACCAAAAAGGCGCCGGGAACATTATCGCCGGATAATGTTGCGGAACAAACCCTTAAAGTGCTTGGAAAGGGGCCTATAGTCATTCCCGGAACTGTTAACAAATTAGGCCGCTTTTTTCTGACAAGGATAATGTCAAGAAAAGCTGCAATTGAAATAATGTCAAAAAATACCGGAGGGTTATCATGAAACGTTGTTTCATGTTCGATTATAATGCGCGCGCCAACAAAGTTGGCGAATTCAGCTGAGCAAAAGTGAGGTTATCATGAACTGTACTAAAATTTTAGGAATTTTAACGCCGTTGATAGTTTATGCAGGAATTACTCTTTTGCATTTAATTCTGCCTGCAAGAAAAGTAAAAGGTTATGTGAAACATGAAACAACAGGCGAATTATTAAAATACAGAATTAATGGTATTCTTGTTCTTCCGGCGAGCATTATAATTTGGTTTTTGCTTGGGTACTTTAAAATTGTTCCTTATGACTGGCTATATCAAGTAAGATGGGAGAGCCTTCTAAGCGCTTTTGTTATGGGGCTTATATTTTCTTTTATTATTGTTTTAAAAGTTCCTTCTACAGGTAAACCTTTTCTTGCTGATTTTTGGTTTGGCAGAATAATAAATCCGCAAATTAAAGACGGATTAATCGATGCAAAAATGTGGCTTTATCTTATAGGAGCTGTAATGCTTCAATTGCATGTTCTTTCGTTTGCCGCTTATCATATTCAAACTCATCAGGTAATTAATACCGGTTTTATACTCGGCGCTGTTATGTCAACATGGTTTTGCTGGGATTATCTTACATTCGAAAGGGTTCATCTTTATACGTATGATATATTTGCAGAAAGGGTTGGATTTAAACTTGGCTGGGGATGTTTAATTTTTTATCCGTATTTTTATGCCATTACGTTATGGGTAACAGTCAGCGCGGTAAATCCTTTTCTTCCCAACTGGCTATTGGTAATTTTCGCGCTTCTTTTTCTTATTGGATGGACATTTACCCGAGGCGCAAATCTGCAAAAATATTATTTTAAAATAGATCCTGATAAAAAATTCTTAAACATTAAACCCGAGACAATTACTGACGGAAACCGTACATTGCTTGTAAACGGTTATTGGGGAATGAGCCGCCATATCAACTATCTTGGAGAGATTTTACAAGCTGCCGCCATTGCCGCAGTTGCATTTGTTTACGGCGTAGGCAGTATAGGATATCCATTAATTCTTTTAGTGTGGCTGTATCCGGTTTATTATATCGGACTTTTATTTACCCGGGCAGTAGATGATGGAATAATCTGCAAGAAAAAGTACGGAGATCTTTGGGATATTTACACAAAAAAAGTAAAATGGCGTGTTATCCCATATATCTTTTAGTAACTTAACGTTGTCTATTCAAGCTTTATCTCTTCTTGCCTATCTCCTTTTTAAACGGTATAATTGCGGCATATGGCAACACTTCTTCCTCCAGGGATTATAGGCATTATTGGCGGCGGTCAGCTTGGCCGCATGATGATTTACCAATCTAAAAAATTGGGTTTTCGTTTTTCTGTTCTGGATGTTAAAGATGCGCCTGCCGAAAAACTTGCAGATTTTTCTGTACACGGCAGCCTTAAAGATCCTGTCGCTTTAAAAAACCTTTCTAATGTTTCTGATATTTTAACCTACGAAATTGAACATATTAATACTGATGCTTTAGACGAGCTTGTTTCAAATGGTGTTAAGATTTATCCTTCGCCTTCCATGTTACGGATTATTCAAGATAAACTCTTACAAAAAGAATTATTTGTAAAAAAAGGAATCCCAACTGCACCGTACTTTAAATGTGATGATCCTGAAAACTTCGATTTTTCCCAAAAGAAATTTCCGCTTGTACAAAAGGCAAGGAAAGACGGTTATGACGGAAGGGGAGTAAAAGTATTAAAAACAGCTAATGATAAACCTATGAATACTCCATCTATTTTTGAAGATATGATCGATATAGAAAAAGAACTTGCAGTTATGGTAGCCCGCAGTATTGACGGCTCTATTGCTGTATTTCCTGTAACAGAGATGGCTTTTAATCCTGATCATAATATTTGCGATACAGTTATAGCTCCTGCAAGAATAGATGAAAAAACAGCAGAGGCTGCACGCGAAATATCAGTTAATGTAGTAAAAGCATTAGACGGAGCCGGTATTTTTGGCGTTGAACTTTTCCTCGATAAAAAAGGAAATGTACTTTTAAACGAGGTAGCTCCACGCCCTCATAATTCAGGACATTACACAATGGAAGCCTGCGTTACGTGTCAATTTGAACAGCATGTAAGAGCAATTACAGGCCTTCCATTAGGTGAAACAACATTAGTACGCCCTGCTGTTATGCTAAATCTTTTGGGTCAGAACGGAAGTCAGGGCGAAGTAAAATTAGAAGGTTACGAAGAAGCTTTAAAAGTTAACGGTATGTCGATGCATTTATACGGAAAAATTGAATCACGCCCAGTACGCAAGATGGGGCATTTTACAGTAACTGCAAATACTTTAGAAGAAGCAATTAAAAAAAGCGAATATGTAAGATCGATTTTAAAAATTCACGGAAAGGAGAAATTAAATGATAAATAAAAATGATAAACCTCTTGTTGGAATTATCATGGGAAGTGATTCTGATCTTCCGGTAATGAAAGAAGCAGCTTCAATTTTAAAAGAAGCAGATATTCCTTTTGAGATTACAATTGTATCCGCTCATAGGACTCCAAACCGTCTTTTTAAATATGCAGAAGAAGCAGTGAAACGCGGCTTAAAAGTAATAATTGCAGGAGCAGGAGGATCGGCTCATCTTCCCGGAATGACAGCTTCAATTACACCGCTTCCTGTTATCGGCGTACCTGTAAAAACATCGGCTTTTTCCGGTTTGGATTCAATGCTTTCAATAATTCAAATGCCTGCAGGAATCCCTGTTGCAACTGTTGCAGTAAACGGCGCAAAAAATGCAGGGCTTCTGGCAATACGTATTTTAGCTTTAGAAAATCAAGCAGCGGCAGTCTGGATCGAAACATATATGAAAATACTGGAAGCCGAAGTTGAGAAAAAAGCAAAAAAAATGGAAGAAGAACCCCTTGAACGGCTCCTTCAATCCCAGTTATGATTAACAAAGAAGCAGAAGAACCGGGAGAAAATAAATGATAGAAAAACTGCAGGAAAAATGCGGAGTCTTCGGCATTTACTCCAATAATTCAAGTTCAGATGTAGCATCTCAGGCATACCTTGCTCTTTTTGCCCTTCAGCATAGAGGGCAGGAAAGCTGCGGCATTGCAGTTTGTGAAGACGGTCTTATGTTGTATCACTGTGACGAAGGTCTGGTTCCCGATGTTTTTTCCAAAGAAACACTGGATAAACTCGGCAGGGGAAATATGTCTGTAGGTCATGTGCGCTATTCGCCTTTAGACCAAAAAAGCCGCGCAAATGCCCAGCCTCTTGTTGTAAGGCATATTAAAGGCTCAATGGCAATTGCCCATAATGGCAGCCTTACAAATGCAATACCTCTAAGGGAAAAACTCCAAAAAGAAGGAACAGTATTTCATTCTTCGAATGATACAGAAATAATTATCAATATAATAACAAAAAAGAGAATACATACTAATACAATAGAAGATGCGATAGATGAAGCAATGAAAGAGATAGAGGGCGCTTATTCTCTTGTTATCATGTCGCCGAGCAAATTAATTGCAGTCCGCGACCCTAACGGTTTTCGCCCGTTATGTATGGGATCGCTTAACGGAGATATTGTATTTGCTTCTGAAAGCTGCGCTTTAGACAGTATCGGCGCCGAATTTATCCGTGACATTGAACCCGGCGAAATTGTAGTTGTAAATAAAAATGGAATAAAAAGTATTAAAACTCATTGCGGAAAAAAAAGCGGTATATGTGTTTTTGAATATATTTATTTTGCTCGCCCGGATTCTATTATAGAAGGCGCCTGTGTACATACAACGCGTCAGCGTGCAGGAGCTTTTCTTGCCATAGAACATCCTGTAGATGCAGATATTGTTTTTGGCGTTCCGGACTCAGGGTTGGATGCTGCTCTCGGTTTTTCGCGTCAGTCTGGTATTCCTTACGGGGTAGGATTTATAAAAAATAAATACATAGGACGTGCTTTTATTCAGCCGACTCAGGAAGAACGCGACAAAGCAGTAAGAATAAAAATTAATACAATTAAATCAAGCATTAAAGATAAACGGATTGTTTTAATAGATGATTCTATCGTACGGGGAACAACAATGAAACGTATTGTTAAACTTGTACGCGAAACCGGAGCAAAGGAAATTCATCTTAGGATTTCTTCGCCTCCTTTTATTAACCCCTGTTATTTTGGAACAGATATAACAAGCCGCGATTATTTGATTGCGTGTAAAATGTCTGTTAAAGAAACTTGTGAATTCCTTGGTGCCGACAGCCTTGGTTATCTGTCCATGGAAAATGTCTCCAAAATTGCAGAAAATGCATCCTGCGGATTCTGCGATGGCTGTTTTACGGGAAATTATCCGGTTCCGGAACCCCAAATAATTCCAAAAAGTAAATTTGATAAAAAAATAGGCGAATAAAATGCAAAATAGTCAAAGTGAAAGTTACAAAGAAGCAGGTGTCGATATTACTGCAGGTTACCGCGCAGTTGAATTAATAAAAAAACATGTAAAACGCACAAATATTAACGGCGTTTTAGAAGGTATTGGCGGATTCGGCGGGCTTTTTGCTCTTCCAAAAACGGGAACTTCAGAACCTGTTCTTGTTTCAGGTACAGACGGTGTAGGAACAAAATTAAAAATTGCAATGCTTATGGACAAACATGATACAATCGGCATTGACTGTGTTGCAATGTGTGTTAACGATATAATATGTGCCGGAGCAAAACCTTTATTTTTCCTTGATTATCTTGCAATGGGAAAAAATATCCCTGAAAAAGTTGAACAAATTGTTGCAGGTGTTGCTGAGGGCTGCGTACAGGCAGGCTGCGCTCTTGTCGGCGGAGAAACTGCAGAACACCCGGGTATGATGGACGAAAATGACTATGATATTGCAGGGTTTTCTGTCGGTATCGTTGAAAAATCAAAGATACCAGATAAATCAAACGTAAAAAACGGCGATGTAATTATTGCTCTTTCTTCTTCCGGCGTTCATTCAAACGGTTTTTCTTTAACACGCAAAGTATTTAATATAGATAAAAATCCAAAAATACTGGAAAAACAATTTCCTGATTTGGGAATGACTCTTGGCGAAACACTTTTAATTCCTACAAGAATTTATGTAAAATCTGTTTTATCTGTTTTTGAAAAAACACAGGTAAAATCTATATGTCACATAACAGGCGGTGGTTTTAACGAAAACATCCCCCGTGTTTTTTCTGATAATCTTGGGGCTTTAATTAAAAAAGAAAATTTAAATATTCCTCCGATTTTTAAATTAATAATAGCTGAGGGAAAAATAAGCGAACATGATATGTTTAACACTTATAACATGGGTGTAGGAATGTGTTTAATAACATCTGCTGACAAAGCTGATGAAACCCTAAGGATTCTTAAAGCAGAAAATGAAGAAGCTTACGTTATAGGAGAAGTTACTAATAAAGTCACAGGAGTATTAATTGATTAAAAATAAACTTCTTGTCTTCCTCTGCGTCCTCTGCGCCTCTGCGTCTCTGCGAGAGGGTATTTGGAGATTCAATGACTAGAATAGCTGTTTTAGTCAGCGGCGGCGGAACTAACTTACAAGCGCTTATTGATGCACAAAAAGAAAATAAACTTGGCGGCGGTGAATTATCGCTTGTTGTTTCATCTGTAAAAGATGTTTATGCTCTTGATCGTGCGCAAAAAGCAGGTATTAAAACAATAACAATAGCAAAAAAAGATTATTCAGATTTATCAGATTTTGATGCAGCGTTAAAATCAGTATTATCCGAAAATAAAATAGAACTTGTAGTACTTGCAGGGTTTTTATCGGTTCTTGGACCTGCAGTATTAAAAAAATATAAAAATAAAATTATTAATGTTCATCCTTCGCTTATACCTGCTTTTTGCGGAAAAGGATTTTACGGCTTAAAAGTACATAAAGCAGTAATTGAAAGCGGCGTTAAAATAACAGGAGCAACTGTACATTTTGTTAATGAAGTTGTAGACGGCGGAAAAATAATTTTACAAAAAGCTATCGATGTTTTACCGGATGATACGCCCGAAACTTTGCAAAAGCGGGTTATGGAAGAAGTTGAATGGGTTATTCTTCCGTATGCAGTTGAAATGTTCTGTAAAGGAGAAATAATATGAAAGTACTTGTAATAGGCGGCGGCGGAAGAGAACATGCGATTATTAAATCGTTAAAAAAAAATAATAGAATAACAAAAATATTTGCAGCTCCCGGAAACGGAGGCATTGGAAAAGATGCAGAGTGTGTTCCTATAAAAGCTGTTGATATTCCTGCAATGACAGATTTTGTTAAAAAAAATGCAATTGATTATATTGTGGTAACTCCTGATGATCCGTTATCAATTGGAATGGTAGATGCTCTTGAAGAAAATGGAATACGATGTTTTGGCCCAAAAAAAGACGCCGCACGTATAGAAAGCAGCAAAGTATTTTCTAAAAATCTTATGAAAAAATACGGAATACCAACCGCCCAATACGAAACTTTTTCTGATTTTTATGATGCTTCCAATTATTTAAAATCGGATTCAGTATCGTTTCCAATTGTTATAAAAGCAGACGGCCTTGCTCTTGGAAAAGGCGTTATAATTGCAGAAAATTTAAATGAAGCACTTACAGCAGTTCAAGCAATGATGAATGAAAAAAAATTCGGCGATTCAGGTTCAAATATTGTCATAGAAGAATATTTAACAGGTCCTGAAGTTACAGTTTTAGCTTTTTCAGACGGAAAAACAATTAAACCTATGATTTCATCGATGGATCATAAAAGAGCTCTTGACGGAAACAAGGGATTAAATACAGGAGGCATGGGAGTAATTGCGCCTAATCCTCATTATACAGATGAAATAGCCCTTATATGTGAAAAGAAAATATTTTTGCCAACTATAAATGCAATGGTATCGGAAGGCCACCCGTTTAAAGGCTGTTTGTATTTTGGACTCATGCTTACACCTAACGGACCTATGGTGATAGAGTACAATTGCCGTTTTGGAGATCCTGAAACTCAGACAGTTCTTGAATTATTGGAAACAGATTTGTTTGACATTATGGAAGCTGTAACAGATGAAAGGTTAATAGATATCGATATTAAATGGTCAAATAAACATTCAACGTGTGTAATTCTGGCAAGCGGAGGTTATCCAGAAAGCTACAAAACAGGTCTTCTGATAAACGGATTAAACGAAAACGGAAAATTAATAAATAATGAAGATGCAGAAGTTTATCACGCCGGAACAGAAAACAGAAATAATAACTTTTATACAAACGGCGGACGCGTCTTTGGAGTCACTGCGGCTGGCGACACGCTGGAATCTGCATTGGAAAAAGCATACAAAGCCGCAGGAAATATCAGTTTCCAGGGAATGTTTTACCGTAAAGATATTGGAAAATATTAATTACTGTGTAGTTTACGCGCTAGCTCAATATTCTGAATAGCTTCGTGAATATTCGGATTAATTCTAAGTGCCGCTTCCCAGTCAGAGATAGCCCTTGTTATATCATTCTTTTGCACATAAGCATTACCGCGGATAACAAAAGCCGCTGAATTATTCCTATCTATTCTAATAGCCTGGGTACAATCGGTTATAACGCTGTCATAATCATTTAACTCAAACAAAGCCCGCGCTCTAATTACATAATTAAGAGCAGAATTAGGATCAATTCTTATTAATTGATTACTTGCTGCCAATGCATTTTGAAAATCACCATGTATAAGATATTCAAGACTTCTTTTTAATAATTCCAGTGCGTTATGATTATAAGGCTGCTGAGCGTGAATTTTAGGGATAAATATGAAAAGCAAATATATTAATATAAAAACAGATTTTCTCATTATACCTCCTCGTTATAATTATAACATATTATATTGATAAAATCGATAAAAAATGCTATAATCTCCAGTAGAATGGATAAGAAGCCGTTTTATGCTTCAGGTTTAAGATTTTCCTGCAAGCGCTGCTCTTCATGCTGCAGGTATGATTCTGGTTTTGTCTATTTATCAGAAAATGACCTGGAAAAACTTGTTTTGGCATTAAAAATGGATAAAAACAACTTTATAAAGGCTTATTGCCGGTGGGTAACTGACTGGAAAGGGGATGAAGTCCTTTCTTTAAGGGAAAAATCCAATAAAGATTGTATTTTATGGGAAAATGGATGTAAAGTGTACTTAGACCGTCCATTGCAGTGTGTTTCATTTCCATTTTGGGATTCAATTTTGGTTTCTGCCAATAATTGGGAAAATGCAGCAAAAAGCTGTCCGGGGATGAATACCGGAGAATTACATACAGTATTTGATATAGAACAAGGAATGAAAATGCGGGTTTCACAGCCGATAATTAATAGAGGGGGAGAGAGATGAATATAAAGTTTTGGGGAGTTCGCGGTTCCATTCCTACACCAACACCGCCTTCCCGGATTAAAAGCAAAATCTCCGCTATTGTAGAACAAATCACCCCCGAAGATTTAGAAAGCGCGGAAAGCCGCGAAAGGTTTTTGGCAGGACTTCCGCCATGGCTTTTTGGAACAGTAGGCGGAAACAGCCCTTGTGTCAGTTTAACCTTTGATAACAGCGATGATTGTTTAGTTTTTGACTGCGGTTCAGGTATCCGAGATATGGGAATTGCCCAGGCAAGCGAGAAAAAAAAGGTTGATCATTACCACATTTTCTTTTCTCATTTTCATTGGGATCATATTTTGGGTCTGCCGTTTTTCGGCCCCTGTTATAATCCAGCCATGAAAATTGATTTTTATTCACCTGTTGGAGGCCTTGAACAGTTATTAAGAGGGCAGATGGTACATCCCTATTTTCCGGTTACATTCGATGCAATGGGTTCCATTAAAACATTTCATTACATGGAAAACGGCGTAAATATCTCAGGACGCACAGTTACTGCAAAAAAAATGAATCATCCCGGAGATTCCTATGCATACTGCGTAAATGAAAACGGAAAACGGTTTATTTATGCTACAGATACAGAACTTACATCCGGCGACTTTCTTAAAAACGAAGAAAATACGGCGTTTTTTAAAGATGCAGACATGATAGTTATCGACTGTCAGTATACTTTGGGCGAAGCAATAGAAAAGTATAACTGGGGTCACAGCGCATTCAGCCTTGCAGTAGACTTTTCTGCAAACTGGAACATTAAACATATGGTTATGTTTCATCATGATCCTACATACGATGATCAAAAGTTATACGGAATACTGCAATCCGCCCGCTGGTATCTGGAAAGAATGAATTTAAAAGGAATTGAATTAACCCTTGCCTATGAAGGTTTGGATATTTCAATATAAAATGAATCTTCCCGGGAGCGGTGTGTCTTTGAGTAAAAACAAAAAGAAAAGAAAAAAAAGTTTTAACATCATGTCTGTTATACTCAAATTTTTAACTTTAATAATAACACTGGTTCTTATTCTCATTCCTGTTTTACTTGGAATAGTTATGTTTTTTAACGCTCCGGTTCAGCAGGATTCTAACACGGTAATTTCGGAAAACGATGCTATAAGGCTTACAGAAGACGGAAGTTATCTGATAGAAATACGAAGGGGAGAAACATCCCAATCTGTGGGATTACGCCTTGAAAGAACAGGGCTTATTAATAACAGATATATCTGGAATTTACTCTGCCGTCTGGATAACGAACATATAAAAACCGGCACATACAGAATAGAGATGCCTAGCAGTATGCTTGGTATTCACCGTTTATTAATTTCCGGAAGGGAAGTGCTTCATAAAGTAACAATTCCAGAGGGAGTAACGCTTAGAAAAACTGCAAGAATACTGGAAGAAGCAGGAATTTGTTCCTATAATGATTTTCTGGCAGCTGCAAGAAACCCTTTAATACTAGCCGATTTTAATATATCAAATACTTCAATGGAAGGTTATCTTTTTCCTGATACTTATTTTTTTCCCAGTGAATATCCTGCAGAACTCGTTGTAAGAAAAATGGCAAATAATTTTTTCAGTAAACTGGAAAGTATAAGCCCTTCATTCAGAAACATGAGTGATAGAGAATTAAATGAAAAAGTTATACTGGCATCCATTGTAGAACGAGAATACAGAATAGCCGAAGAAGCGCCTGTTATGGCAGGAGTTTTTCTTAACCGGATAAGAATAAATATGGCATTGCAATCGTGCGCTACGGTTGAATATATAATAACAGAAATTCAGGGGAAACCTCATCCGAGTGTTCTGCTTTATGCCGATTTGGAAATTAGAAACCCATATAATACTTACATGTACAGAGGCCTTCCGCCAGGTCCTATTTCTGCACCCGGTGTAGTAGCTCTTCGCGCAGTACTTTACCCTGATAATACCAGGTATCTGTATTTTCGTCTGACAGATCCCGCAAGCGGAAGACATTATTTTTCCCGCACCTACGATGAGCACATAAGAGCAGGTCAGCTTTTTACCAAACCATCGATTTAGGGCAGGGGTTTTACATTGGCGCTTATTTCCAAATCAACAATTTCAGAAGTTAATAACAGGCTGGATGCAGTTTCTATAATAGGCGATTATATCCGCCTGGAAATTAAAAGCGGCCGCTGGTGGGGAAGATGTCCTTTTCACGGAGGCGGACAGGAAAAAACACCTTCTTTTAAAGTGGATCCGGATTTAAAAATGTATCACTGTTTCGGATGCAATAAAGGAGGAAGTGTTATCAGCTTTGTCATGGAAATGGAGAAGCTGACATATCCGGAAGTTATCAAACACCTTGCAAATAAAATTGGAATACAAATTATTTATGAAGAAGGCGATCAGGCAGAATATGAAAAAAATAATACATTTAAAGAAGAGCTTTATGAACTGTACCGCCGTACCACAGTTACATTTGAACATTTTTTAACAGAAAAAGAAGAAGGTAAACGCGCTCTTGAATATATTTTAAACAGGGGTTTTTCCAAAGAAATGATAAACCTTTTTAAACTGGGGTATGCGCCTTCTGACCGTGAATTTTTATTTAAATTTTTAAAACAAAAAGGTTACTCAGATGATTTTCTGGGCAAGACAGGATTGTTTTCATCAAACTATAAAACCATTCCTCTTTTTTCCGGCAGATTGATTTTTCCAATTGCAGACAGGCAGGGTAAAATTGTTGCATTCGGAGGAAGAAGCCTGCCTGGCGCTGTTCAATCAGACGGGAGAGAGCCGCCAAAATATATAAATTCTCCTGAAACCGAAATATATAAAAAGGGTCAAACGCTCTTTGCAATAGACCTGGCAAAACAGGAAATGAGGCAAACCAAAACTGTATATCTTGCAGAAGGGTATATGGATGTAATGGCACTTCATCAGGCTGGAATAACCAACTCTGTAGCTCCTTTAGGAACTGCGTTTACCGATGAACAGGCAAGCTGGCTCAGGCGTTGGGTAGAAAAAGTCGTATTACTTCTTGATAATGACGAAGCAGGCCAAAAAGCGGCTTATAAAGCAATATTGATTTGCCGTAAAAATGGGCTTATTTGTTCTATTTCTGACTTTAACGAAGGTAAAAATGATGAAAATCTTAAAGATCCAGCCGATATTTTACTGAAATTCGGCCCTGAAGTATTGAAAAAAAAAGTAAAATTCATTATAAATGATTTTGAGTACCTTATTTCCCGTGTTAAGCTTCAATTTGCTGAGGCAGGCGGTGATATAAACCGTGCGCTGGAGTTTATGTTTCCTTTCCTGGATTCATTAAATTCAGAAATTGAACGTTCGGATAGAATAACAAGAATTGCCGATTTATTTAAAATCGAGCGAAGCGCGGTACAAAAGGATTTTTTACGATGGAAATCAGGAGGTAGTTCCGCTTCTTTGAACAGGGAAGCAGCTCCGGAAAAAACCGGCTTTGTTATACGCAGGAATGCCGAACTTAGCCTTTTAACTCTTGTTGCGATAAATATGGAGTTGTACGAAGAGTTTCGTTCAGCAATAGAAATAAAGGAGATTGATGATCCTGCCGGTAAAGAAATTTTTATAGCTTTGGAAGAATGCTTTAAATATGATGAAAGCGGAATTAATTTTCTATTGGCAAGAATAAATGATGAATCTTTGCGTAATTTTATTGCAGAAAAAGGAACATCAAGAGAATTTAAGGGCGATACCCGCAGGTTAATGGAGGACGGAATAAACAAAATAAAAAAGAAAAGATATGAAAAAAGACTTATAGAAATAAATGCGCAGATGCGCGAAAGCGAAAGAATCGGAGAAGATATTATTAATATTGATGATTTGCTTTCAGAAAAAAAATATATCGATTTACAAATTAGAAAGCTGGAGGGAAGATAATTAATGTTTAATTTGATGAGTTTTAAAAATAAAAAAATATCACCTTTATTAAAACATTTTTACAATAAACCCCAAAAAAGAAAAATTATTAAAATACCGCCTGTACTCCCCATTCCTGATGAAACAGAAAATGCTTTCGCCGGCGATGAAGCAGGTATATCAGATCCTTCAATTATAAAACTTCTTGAATATGCAAAAGTTAAAAAAACTCTTTCTTACGAAGAGCTTTCTGATTTCCTGCCTGAACACATAACAAACTCGGATAAAATAGAACAAGTACTCGCGCTTTTGGAAGCAAATCATGTTCAGCTTATAGAAGAAGATAATATATCAGAAGAAGACGAAGTTGAAACGCGGAAAGACAAAGAACAGAAAAAAAGCAGGGCAGCGCCGGGAACAGACAAGGAGTCTTCGCTTGTAGATGATCCAATAAGGCTTTACCTTAGAGAAATAGGAAGGGAGCATCTTTTAACGGCAGAACAGGAAATAACGCTTTCCAAACAGATGGAAGAAGGCGAAAATATAGTAAAAAATGTTATAAAAAGATCCGGCATGGTGATACCGGAGTTTTATTCAATTGCACAAAAGGCATTTTCAAAAAAAGATATGCGGGAGCTTAATCTTTCTAAAAAAGAAATTACTGAACATATGACAGAGTGCCGCAGATTAAATCAATTTTATAAAGATACATTAAAAACAATTCATGTAGATTTAAGGAACTACATGGATGTTAAAAAACAGCTTATTGCAAAAGATATGGATTACAAGGAAGATAAAGATTGTTCCAATATCAGAAAGCGCATAATGAAAGCAATTAAAAACACTCAAATACATCCCGATGAGATTCAGGCATTCTCTGACAAGTTTATTATCGCTTCAAGAAAAATTAAAAGGTATATAAAAGAACAGGAAAGACTGGAAAAACACTTAAAAGTCGGCTGTTTAAAAGAACTCCGCACCCTTGGAAGATTTCTAACCATAAAAGATGAAAGAGAAAAACTTGAAAATGAGCTTGGGCTTTCTGCTGACGAAATAAAAGAAAAAATAAGACTTGTTCAGGTAACAGAAAAAAAACTTAAAGCCATGGAAATTGAGTTTGAGGAAGAAATAGACAATATTAACCAGATGGCGAGTGAAATATATCATGGCCGCGTAATGATGAAAAATGCAAAAGACAAATTAATAAGGGCAAACCTGCGCCTTGTTGTTTCTATTGCAAAAAAATATACCAACAGGGGTCTACACTTTTTTGATCTTGTTCAGGAAGGAAATATCGGACTTATAAAAGCAGTAGAAAAGTTTGAATATCAGAAAGGATTTAAATTTTCTACTTATGCAACATGGTGGATAAGGCAGGCAATAACCCGGTCTATATCGGATCAGGCAAGAACTATCCGCGTTCCTGTTCACATGATTGAACAAATAAACAAAGTAGTACGGGAATCAAGACAGTTACTTCAGGCATTGGGGCGCGAACCGACAGATGAAGAAATCGCAGAAAAACTTGGATGGAACGCGATGCGTGTAAAATCTGTTAAAAATGTCGCGCGCGAACCCATAAGCCTTGAAACTCCAATCGGCGAAGAAGAAGATTCGCTTTTGGGAGATTTCATAGAAGACAAGGATGTAGAAAATCCTGCTAATCAGACTGCCTTTAAGGTATTGCAGGAACAGCTGGGCGGAGTATTATCTACGCTTCCCGCGCGTGAACAGGAAGTGTTAAAGATGCGTTTCGGACTTGATGACGGTTATTCGCTTACATTGGAAGAAGTAGGCCTTTATTTTAATGTAACCAGAGAAAGAATAAGGCAAATAGAAGCTAAAGCGCTTAGAAGGTTAAGGCATCCAAAGAGAAGCCGCCCGTTAAAAGATTATTTGGATCATTAATGATCCTTAACCATTAGGAGGGAAGTTATGGTAACAGACAACGATTTAAACAAATTAAGATCTTTGCAGGAAATCATTTATGAAAAAATAGGTCTTGAAAAAAGCATTCATGAAATACCAAAATTATTGGGAACACAGGAAGAACTTTTAAACAGATTAAAGAAAACTTTTATCGAAAAAAACTCGGATTATGAAAAGATAAAATCGGAAGAGATAGATTTTAAAAATAAACTGGCCGAGGCTGAATCTGCAAGAGAAAAGTCAGAAAAAAATATGGACAGCGTTGCTACTCAGAGAGAGTACGAAGCTTTGGACAAGGAAATAAAAGATGCCTTTGAAAAGGAACAGCAATACAGAAAAGATCTGCAGCAAAGGGAACGCTTGCTTTCTGAACTGGACGGACAAATAAAAGGTCAGGCTTCCCTTATAGAACAGCAGGAAAAAGACCTGGAAGACAGAAGAAAAAAAATAGAAGCGGAAATAAACGACAAGCAGAAACACATCGATGTTTTGCATAAAAAAGAAAGTAAATTAACAGAAAACCTTGATTCTGAAGTTGTTTTTAAATTTGAAAGAATTATTAAAAACAAAATGGGAATCGGCATTGTTGCTATAAAAGGCAATGTCTGTATGGGCTGTCATATGATACTACCCATTCAATTTGCGAATGAAGTCCGCATTGGCGAAGAATTTGTTTTCTGTCCTTATTGTTCACGTATTCTTTTTTATGAAGAATCTGCCGAAGGTGAAGAAGATTACTTTAACACCGAAGATACCGGCGCTCTTTCTGATCTTGATGAAATGGAAGAGGATGAATTTGAAGATGACGACGAAGAAGAAGAAATTGTTAATATAGACTCGGAAGAATAATTTTGTTAGTATAAATAAGCAATGAACCAGGCTGCCGCTTTCAGTAAACTTTTGTTTACTGCAGGAGGAAAGTCCGGGCTCCGCAGGGCATGATGCCGGGTAACCCCCGGGATTAAGCGCTTTTAAACGCTTAAAGCGTTTTAAGCGTTTAAGACAGATAGCGCAACAGAAAGTATACCGCCTTGTTCAGCACCTAATTTATTTTTGAGTAGTTTTATTATTTTACATTTTTATATGAAATGTCATTTATAATTAGCTTCAAAGTAAAATAAATTAGGTGCTGGACTGGGTAAGGGTGAAATGGCGGGGTAAGAGCCCACCTCGGTACTGGTAACAGTGCCGGAAAGATTCCAGCTTCGCTGGAAAACGGCAAGCCTCATCAGGAGCAAAGTCAAATATGCGTATTTATTTACATTTTATGTAAATAAAGCCGGCTGCCCGCCGGTAAAACGCTGGTAGACTGCTAAAAAAGGCCTGGAAACAGGTTTTTTAGACAGATGGCAGCAGTGAATATCCGTTTTTGGGTGAATTCACTGTAGTTTTGCTCTGCAAAACTACAAACAATAGGGCTTTAAGTCCTATTGTACAGAACCCGGCTTATGGTTTATTGCTTTTTTTTGATATTCTCATTGACACTTATATGATTTTTCTATAGAATTTTGTGTACTATAGTACAATGTTGGGTAATAAATCATGGTCCAGTTATGGACGTCATATATATCTTCTCAAAAGAATACGCTCCTTTGGAATTGTATTTTTTTCCATTTTGGCTGTTATCGTATCTGTTTTTTTAATTACACAGGTTAAAAGCGGTGTAAGAAATGAAAGACGCGAGATTCTGCGCATATGGAACGAAGGAGATTATGAACTAGCTTATGAAATCAGCAGAAAACTGCTTTTGGAAAAACCAGTAGATTATTTTTTATTAACAATTAACGGTTTTTCTGCATATCAAATGGGAATTTCACAAATAAATAATCAAAGCACATTAAATTTTATTAACGAGTGTATTTTTTCTTTAAGAAAAGCAATAATTCAAAAAGAAGCGGCAAAAGACGGAAGATTATTTTATGTTTTGGGAAAAGCATACGGTTATAAAGGCGTTGAGTACGCAGACCTGGCAGTAAAATATCTGCAAATGGCAAATACTTTGTCGTTTAATGCGCCGGATATACCGGAATATCTGGGTCTTGCTTATGCCGCATTCGGCGATTATAGAAACAGTGTAATTGCCTTTTCACAAAGTTTTGTTCCCGGAAGACCGGCATCTGATAATTTACTATTGTCTATTGCACGTTCATATATTGCAATGGAAGAATATCACATGGCATTCGGTTATCTTCAAAGATGCATAGAAACATCGCCGGATTCCATATCTGTAAGTATAGCGCGTCTTTTGTTAGCTGAAATATACAGCAATTCCGGTGATTTTGAAAATGCAGAAGAACAATACATGAAAATATTAAATGAAACCGGCGAAAATGCAGAAGTACGCTTTCAGCTTGGCGAACTTTATGTTTTAAAAGGCGATCCAACCAGGGCTCGTTCAGAATGGAGAGCGGCATACAGACTTGATCCATCTCATGTTAGAGCAAGAGCGCGGTTAAATATATAAAAGGAGAATAATATGTTTGGGAATATTTCATCGGATTTTGGAATTGATTTAGGTACTTGTAACACTCTTATCTATATAAAGGGAAAGGGTATTGTTTTAAATGAACCTTCTGTAGTAGCTGTTGAACGCGGTACAAAAAAAATAGTAGCAGTAGGTTCAGATGCAAAAAGAATGTTATGGAAAACTCCGGAAAACATTATTGCAATAAGGCCGATGCGTGACGGTGTTATCGCAGATATTGAATCAACAGAAAAGATGATCCGCTGTTTTATTGACAGGATTTTTCCGCGTTACCGTTTTGTTAAACCAAGAATGGTTATTGGTGTTCCTTCATGTATAACAGAAGTAGAAAAAAGAGCCGTAGAAGAAGGCGCATATAAATCCGGAGCAAGAGAAGTACGCGTTATCGAAGAAAGCCTTGCCGCTGCAATCGGAGCCGATATTCCCATAAGGGAACCTGCAGGACACATGATTCTGGATATTGGCGGAGGTACAACAGAAATATCTGTTATTTCTCTTGGAGGCATGGTTGTAACAAGCGCAATCCGCGTTGGCGGAGACGAGTTTGATGATTCAATTATTAAACATATAAGAAGCGTACACAATCTTATAATCGGCGAACAAATGGCAGAACGCTTAAAAATAGAAATTGGAAACGCTTCGCCGGACAGAATAATAGACAAAATGGAAGTAAAAGGCAATGACGCCATTACAGGTCTTCCGCGCAGGCTGGAAATTGATTCTGTAGAGGTTAGGGAAGCTTTAAGGGATCCTATTACTCAAATTATAGATGAAATAAAAACAGTGCTTGGAAAAACACCGCCAGAGCTTGCTGCAGACATTGTAGACCGCGGAATTGTTATGGCAGGCGGCGGTTCGCTTCTTAAAGGACTTGATAAACTAATTCAAAAGGAAACTGGCGTTCCTGCAATTATCGCAGAGCAGCCTGAAATTTGCGTAGCTCTTGGCGCAGGCAAGTATTACGATTATATAAAAGGCGCAGACTTAACCAAGAATATTTACGACAGATTGAACGGTTAACGGTATGAGGCGTGGTTTCTTTGGAATGTTATCGCGTGGAAGCGGCAAAATTCCGGGCGCGCAGATAAATTCATCTGTATTTGTATTTGTATTATTAACCATAATTTCTGCTGTAATGCTTTTAATTTCCAGCAGAGATTTTATTTTTGATGTTAAAAATGCAGGGCTTTCAATTTTTTCCGGAATCAGGGGAGGAATATATGAATTAACCTCCTTTACTTCCAGAACTGTGCTTTCAATAAAAGAGCTTTCGAATTTAAGAAAAGAACATGCAGATCTTTTAAGGCAATTGGATCGTTTCGAAGAAATGGAAAGAAGCAATGCAGAAATATATCAGGAAAATATCAGACTAAAAGATCAATTGGATTTTTCCAGATCACTCCGGTACCGGCGTATTCCGGCTCAAATCTCCGGAAGAGATCCGGATAATCTATTTTCTGCAATTGTAATAAATAAAGGAAGTTTTTCCGGTATTTCGAATAACATGGCTGTTGTAGCCTGGCAGAACGGTACTCAGGCGCTTGTTGGAAAAGTTATTCAAACAGGCATTTTTGAAAGTCTTGTTATGCCGGTATTTGATATGAACTCGCTTGTTTCTGCACGTTTGTCTGTTTCACGTTTTGAAGGAATCATAGAAGGGCAGGGGAACAGGGAAGTGCCCCTTGTTATGCGATTTGTTCCCAGGCGCGCAAGAGAAGAAATTAACATCGGCGATATTGTTGTAACAAGCGGCATGGGAGGAATATTTCCCGCAGGAATAAATATAGGACGTGTAAACGGCGTTAATACTCTTGAATACGAAACAACACTAGAAATTGATATTGTTCCCATGATTGACTTTTCAAGGCTTGAATATGTTTTTATTATAGAATCAGAAAATCTTGATTTTACAGGGTCTGACAATGATTAAAAGTATTATTTGGACAGTAATTTTCTGTATTGTAGCAGCAATTCTTCAATCTACCGTCTTGGATAATATTGCTTTTTTTGGAAAGGTTCCTGACCTTGCATTATGTATTCTTGTTTTTTCAGCATATATAAACGGAACCATGTCCGGGCAGGTTTCCGGTTTTTTCTCGGGATTCTTTTATGATTTTCTTTCTGCAGCGCCGCTTGGAATGAATTCTTTTATAAGAACAATAATTGGGGCTGTAACAGGTATTTTTAAAGGCGCTTTTTTCCTTGATATAATATTTTTACCGGTTATTATCTGCGCTATTGCAACTTTAATAAAAGCTATTTTAACATTTTTACTTCATGTGATTATGGGTTCCGCCGTTCCAAATCCGTTTATTGATTCCGGAATCTGGATTGAACTTGGACTTAATGCTTTAAGCGCACCTCTTTTATTTTTATTATTAAAAAGATTTAAACCAATTAATACAGGACGGAATTAAATATGCATGAAAATCAGGGATACAGAATTAATGTATTTAGGATTCTTCTTGTTATAATATTTTTTATGTATGCAACAAGATTATTCAGCATGCAGATTTTATCGGGAGATATTCACCGTTCACGCGCACAGGATATTTCCAGAAGAACATATCCTATTCCTACACAAAGAGGAGAAATATTCGACAGAAACTTTGACCAGCCTTTAGTAATAAACAGGGATATATTTGCAGTGAGTTTAACTCCTGCAGAAGTTCCCCGCGGCACTATGGAAGATTTAATAAACGCTGTTTCCGGTATTTTAAATATTTCTGCAGATGATATAAGGGGAAGACTTCCGAATCAGTATTTACAGTTGTATCAGCCGGTAGAAATAGCTTCCAATGTTCCTTTTCCAGTCATTGCAGCTTTGGCAGAAAGAAAGAATACTTTACCTGGCATTTCATGGCATATTAAATCTGTCCGTAATTATGTTGATGTTGGCAGCCTTTCTCATATATTGGGTTATGTCGGAGATATTACCCGTGATGAACTTACAACACTTTATAATCTTGGCTACCAGCAAGGCGACATGATTGGAAAGTCCGGAATAGAAAGGCAGTATGACGAAATTTTAAGAGGAAGGCAGGGATGGGAAACAAGAACTGTAGATGTCAGAGGAAGGCGTATTGCAGGTCAGGGAAATATTGTCCGTTTACCGCCGGAAATGGGAAAAAATCTTGTTTTAACAATAGATGCTAAATTACAAAAACTTGTTGAACAGGCGATTGGAACTCAGATTGGTTCTGCTGTTGTTATGCGTCCTTCTACCGGAGAAATCCTTGCGATGGTCTCTTATCCATGGTTTGATCCCAATATTTTTACAGATGGTTTAAGTTCTGATATCCGCGGTTTGCTGGATGATCCTTCCAAGCCGTTTATTAACCGCGCTATTCAATCAAGTTATCCTCCTGCATCGACATTTAAAATTGTTTTAACAACCGCAATATTATCAGAAAATATTTTTTCTCCGGAGCAGACAGTTCTTTGCAGGGGAGTTGTTAACTACGGTAATCGTAACTGGCATTGCCATCTAAGATCTGGGCACGGAAGATTGAATTTAAAAGGCGCATTAAGCCAATCATGTAATATTTATTATATGACAATAGGCAGAGACAATGTAGGAGATGAAAGGATAGGATTATATGCCAGGGATTACGGATACGGAAAAATTACCGGCATTGATCTTCCGAATGAAACTGCAGGTTTTATTCCGACACGTCAATGGAAAGAACAGCGTTTTCATGAAAGATGGGTGTTAGGTGATACCATGAATATGTCCATAGGACAGGGGTTTACGCTTGTTACGCCTCTTCAGATGAGTAACATGGTAAGTATGATTGTGAACAATGGAATAATGTACAAACCTCATGTTTTAAAAGAAGTAAGGGATCCCTATACAAACGCAATAGAAAGGATTATTTCTCCGGAAATAATACATGAGAGTGATATAAACAGCGCTGTATTTGAACTTGTGCGCCAGGATATGAGAGCAGTAGTAAGCCAGGGAACGGCTCAGTATCCGTTAAACATCAGAACTGTGCAAATTGCAGGAAAATCGGGTACTGCAGAAATTGGCCTTGCAGACAGATGGCATTCATGGTTTACAGCTTACGCCCCGTTTAACAGCACAAATCCCGATGATCAAATTGTTGTAACGGTTATAATCGAAGCATCCAATTTTCAGGTTTGGAGAGCGTCTGCATCATCTGCAATTATTTTTCAGGGGTATTTTGCCAACCAGACTTATGAAGAAGCCGTTCGCTCTTTAGGTTTTTTTAGTATGCTTTAGGGAGATTATTTTGAAACTTCGTAATATTCTTGGAATAGATTATTTACTCCTTCTCCCAGTTTTAATTCTTTTAATTCTCGGCATACTGTTTATTTATTCATCTGGAGTAAATTCTGCAGGTATTTTAGTTTCTAATGAATATTTAAGACAGATTGTTTGGGCTTCGTTTGGTCTTGTTATTGCCATCTGCCTTTCTTTGGTTAATTACAGAAGATTTTATAATTTTTCCATTTACATTTATATTCTTTCGCTGATTCCCCTTGTTTATACATTATTATTCGGCCATGTTATCTATAACGCTTCAAGATGGCTTAGAATAGGCTCCATTGGCATTCAGATGTCTGAAATGGTAAAATTGGCTGTTATAATTCTTCTTGCTCGTTTTCTTGCAGATACAGACAGAAACAGAGAATCTTTTTCACGGTTTCTGATTAGCTGTGTAATTGTTTTTATTCCCATGGGCATAGTTCTTTTACAGCCGGATCTTGGAACGGCTTTGGTTTACGTTGCAATTTTAATTACAATGTTATTTATGTCTGGCGTTGCAATGCGTTATGTCGCATTTATGTTATCCTGTATTGCAATTACAGGATTATTTCTTGTTCTGCCGCTATGGCAGACACATATCCTGCGGAAAACCATTCCATTCCTGGCTATTCTTACAAATTCAAGAATTGTAATATTAACCATATTATTTTTTCTGTTAATCGCTTCTATTGCCGTTTTTGGTTATTTAAAATATAAAAAACGGTATTTTTTCTGGGTAGTCTATGTCTCTGCCATTATTATTTTTTCCATAGGCGCTTCTTATTTTGCGCGTATTGTTTTAAAAGAATATCAGATGATGCGCCTTATTGTTTTTCTTAATCCCAATATAGACCCTAGAGGCGCAGGATGGAATATTATTCAATCTGTAACTGCAATAGGAGCCGGAGGATTTTCTGGTATGGGTTATTTACAGGGAACCCAAAGCCATTACCGGTTCCTTCCTGAACAAAGTACAGATTTTATTTTTTCCATATTTTCAGAAGAAGCCGGTTTTCTCGGCGGAATTTTCATATTTGCGCTTTTTTTATTAATTTGCAACCGGCTTTTATTTACCATGAAAACAGTAACAGATCCGTTTGCAAAATATGTCTGCGCAGGTCTTGCAGGAATGTACAGTTTTCACTTTATTGTTAATGTAGGCATGGCAATGGGTGTTATGCCGATAACAGGTCTTCCGCTGCTTTTTATGTCATACGGAGGATCTGCTGTTATTACATCGATGATAGGAATAGGACTTGCTTTAAGCATCTACATAAGAAGGTATAATCGTTGACACATCCTGATTATATAAATCCGGTAAATGAACTTGGCAGTTTATTATTGAATATAGAAAAACCCGGCCGTTATACCGGCGGCGAGTTTGGAATCCTTACACATAATAAAAATAAAAACGATTTTAAAACCATTATTGCATTTCCGGATCTTTATGAAGTTGGTATGGGGAATCTGGCTGTTAAAATTATTTATAATGAAATGAATAACATACAGGGAATCTCCTGTGACAGAGCTTTTGCGCCTGCACCAGATTTTGAAAAGCTGTTACGCGAAAATAATCTTCCCCTTTATGGACTGGATACGGGTATTAACCTTGCCAAAGCGGATTTATTAATGTTTACTTTGGGTTATGAACTGGGTTTAAACGGTATTCTTACAATGCTGGATGTTTCAGGAATTCCGCTTCATTGCGGAAAAAGAAATGAGAATTATCCTTTAATTATTGCAGGCGGCCCTGCAGTATCCAACCCTCTGCCTTATTCTCCTTTTATAGACGCTTTTTGGATGGGAGAAGCAGAAGCAGGTTTTTTTGAACTTGTTAAAGAACTTGCGGTTTTAAAAAAAGAAGGGCAGGGGAGCGCTGCTCTAAAAGCTGCTCTTTTTAAAAAAATGTCTGAGCACCCCAATATTTGGGTAAAAGGAAAACAAAAAGCAAGCCGCGCCATAACAATGGACTTTTCGTTTTATAAACCTAATATTGTTTATCCTGTTCCAAGTATGAAAATTATTCAGCATCATGGAGCTGCAGAAATAATGCGAGGATGCCCAAATGGATGCAGATTCTGCCACGCCGGTTTTTGGTACAGACCAGCAAGACAAAAAAAAGATGAAATAATTTATTCTATGGTAAATGAAATGGTAACAAAAGGCGGCTGGCAGGAAATTAGTCTTTCTTCCCTTTCTTCCGGCGACTTTTCCGGCATCGATTCTCTTATAGAAAACTTAAACAATAGATTTGCCGGTAAACATGTTTCTTTTCAGCTTCCTTCGCTTAAGGTTTCCAGTTTTGCATTATCAGTTCTGGAAAAAATATCATTAACAAGAAAAAGCGGTTTAACTTTTGCAGTAGAAACTCCTTTGGAAAACTGGCAAATGGCAATTAATAAAGATGTAACGCGCGATTCTGTTGTTTCAATAATTCATGAGGCAAAAAAAAGCGGCTGGAAAGGAGCCAAGTTTTATTTTATGATAGGACTTCCCAAAAATAATGAAACACAAAAAAGCGAAGAAGAAGAAATTGTTTCGTTTATTACGGATATATCACGAAGAACACGAATGAACTTTAATATCAGTATAGGCATTTTTATTCCGAAACCCCATACTCCGTATCAGCAAACGCCGCAGATAGATACTCAAACAGCAGAAGATAAATTATTTTATTTGCGTTCCATGTTAAAATCTATGGGGCATAAAGTCAGCATTTCTGATCCGCTTATTTCCAGGATAGAAGGATTATTAAGCAGGGGAGATGAAAAAGCCGGATTTTTATGCGAAGAAGCATGGAAAGGCGGCAGCAGGCTGGATCCGTGGAGCGAGTACATTAATAAAACCAGATGGACAGAAATACTTGAAGAAAACCAGGTTTATGCTGATTCAGTTTTTTCCGGAGCCAATAATCCGCCGTGGAGTGTAATCGATTCCTGTATAAAAACCGGATATCTAATCAATGAATTTGAAAAATCCTGCAATTATAAACGAACGCCTTCTTGCAAAGAACAGTGTCAAAATTGCGGAATAGAAGAAAAATGCAGTTTAATTGCCGGACAGGATAATGCTGTTAACTGCGATTATAATAAGGTTAACGAAATTACTCAACAGCAGGAATATCATGAAAATAAAAAGGATCCGGCTATTACAAGAATGGTATTCAGCTTCAAGAAAGAAGGCAATGCTGTATTTCATGGACACTTAAGCCTTATTGAAATATTCTCTATGGCATTTAGGAGAGCCGGTCTTCCTGTTATGTATACACAAGGTTTTAACCCGCTTGCAAAAATAGAATTTGCATCCCCGTTATCTACGGGAATAAGCACCGCTGAAGAATATGCAGCAGTTGATTTCTTGACAGATTTTTGTTCAGAACATTTTAAATCTGCTTTAAACTTGAACCTGCCTCAAGGTATCAGTATTATAAATGCGAATGGATACGTAATAAAAAGCGGACAAAAAAAACATTCCTTGTCATCTTTGTTATGGGGCTTTTGCTATGAAGGTATTAATGGAATTGATTATATAAATGCCAAAGATGATAAACCTTACAGGTTAAAACGCCTTAATGATGATTGTAAATCTATTTATAATATTAAGCGGCATTCGGTTCTTGCTAAAAATGTAACCGGCGGTTCATCTGAATATATGCCGTATTTCAGCGCCTATGACTACCTGTACAAGTAGACAGAATATACATTATGAATAGTAAAATATATACCAGCTTTAAATGCAAATTAAGGTAATTCCTTATGTTATAAGGAATTACCGCTATTACTTTAGTTAGCTGCAGGTAATTTAAATATACCAATATGCGTTGGTTTACTGAACATGCGTGTAAAGTTTTCCGGGTTCTGCCCTATTAAAACTATATACATGGAAACATATGCAAATGAACCGCCGGTAGAAACAGCAACATCTGCATTAACACTGGTATTCAGCTGAGGACTAAATTGAAAGGTTAAATTGTTGGATGGTTCCGGAGAAATAAGATCTCTTGTACACCGCCTAAGAACAAATTCAGATGAATTATTATAAATTAAAACTGGAAAATCTGTTGTTTCTGTAGGAAATGAAAACTCAAACGTTATGCCATTTGCAGGAATACTGCCCCTTGCCAGCAAATCATGCATATTTACTCCGGATAATTCCAGTTCATAATAACTGCGGTTTCTGAATGTTGTTAAACCTGTAAGTACCGATACATTTGTAGGATTTGTAATAGGTTCAAAAAAAGAAAAATCATTATCCAGTGCCTGATGCACCAGCCTTCTGTCATTGCCTGATAAAATTTCTGAAGGCGAATTATGAGAACTGATATATATTCTGTAATATATCCTGTAACCAATGGCATAATTTTGGCTGATATTTGGAATAATAATTGTAGCGCCGTCTATTCCTCTGTTGAAAATACTGCCTTCAGACATCTGGGGAAGGTAATAAAACTCTTCCTTTCCGCAGGAAAAAAGAGAAAAAATGCATATAAATAAAATCAGTATAAAAAGCTTTTTTACAGAAATCATCTGGTCTCGATAGCTGTTATACGGCTTCGTGCAAGATGCTGCCAAACAGGTATTCCCTGCCAATTAATTAAAATTGCCCGATAAGCTTCAATTGCTTCAGGATAATTTCCTATTTGTTCATTCAGGCGTCCAATGGAAAATTGAGCGCGGGCAACAGCAGGAAACTCGAATTTATGATCAACGCATTGCTGATAAAATTCTATGGCTCTTTCAAAATTACCCTGTTCTTCGTTAACTGCTGCAGCCTGAAATAAACTTATGGGGCCTAAATATGTTTTTTCTCCTACTTTGGCAGCTTTAATCCACATTTCTTCGGCAAGCGGCCAATCCTTTCTGTCGGAATAAATATTAGCAATTAATGACCATGCCTTGCTGCCGGGAAACCCTGAATGACTCTGGGCAAACTCAAATAAATCTGCAAGAAGGGTTTCAATTTCGTGGGTTTCTAAACCTTCAGAAATATCATCATAAAGTTCTATAAACCTGCGGTTTAAATCCTCTACTTTGGAAATTGCAGTTTTATTCAATGAATCGCTTATATAATAATAAATAAGCATACCAGCAAAAAGAACAACTACAGCGCAAATTACTGCAAATATGCTCTTTCTGTTTTTTTGGACAAAATCATTTATTTTATCCCCAATGTTTAAATTTTCTTTTTCGTTCTGCATTTCTACTCCTTGGATGATATATTAAGCTCTTTTATTAATCTTGACAAATAAGTGCGCTGTATGACAAGTGCCCTGGCTGCCTCTGTCTGGTTCCAGTTATTTTCTTCCAGTACTTTTAAGATAAAATTGGTCTTAAAAACATTAATTGCCGTTTTTAGATTTCGTTCTGTTACTTCCATTTTAACGCCGGCTGAATCGCTGGTATTAAGAAAAAGGTCTTCCCGCCCTATCCATTTATTCATACCTATTACGCAGGCGCGTTCAACGCAATTCTGAAGTTCACGGACATTGCCAGGCCATGTATAAGTCAGCATCGCCTGAAGCGCATCCTGCGAAAAACCTTCAAATTGTTTTTTTGTTTCTCTGGTAAAATTTTTTAAGAAAAAGTGCGCAAGTTCCGGAATATCCTCAGGCCGCTGACGAAGCGGCGGAATATAAATAGGAAACACATTTAAGCGGTAATAAAGATCCTGCCTAAACTCATTCTTTTTTACCTGTTCATCCAGGTCTTTGTTCGTAGCAGCTACAATGCGCACATTAACAGTTATAGTATTATCCGATCCTACTTTTTCAAACTTTCTTTCCTGTATAACGCGCAGTATTTTTGCCTGTAAGAAAAGCGGCAAGTCGCCGATTTCATCAAGGAAAATTGTACCTTTGTCCGCCATTTCGAATCGTCCTTTTCTGTTGGCGATTGCATTTGTGAACGCGCCTTTTACATGCCCAAAAAGTTCACTTTCAAGAAGGCCTTCAGGTATAGCCGCACAGTTAACCCTTATAAACGGCTGCAATTTCCGCGTACTTTTTAAATGTATCTGCTCTGCAAATAATTCCTTGCCAACTCCGCTTTCTCCAAGAATAAGAACAGATGAGTCGGTTTTTGCTACTTTGTCAATAATATCCATTTTTTCCAGAATGGCAGGACTTTTGGTTATTATTGTATGATACTGTTCATTTTGCAGCTGGTCTTGCAATGTCTGAATTTCACTTCGGGCTTCTTCCATGCTTTTTACATTTACAATTGCCAATGCAGCCTGATTGGCAAAAATTTCCAGCCATTCAAGGTCTTCCTGGGTAAAGCCGTCATTAGATTTTTTATTTATTACTTCCAATACTCCAATACAATCATCTTTAACTCTCATTGGTACTGCCATAATTGTTTTGGATTTAAAATCTATTTCTTCGCCGATACTGCTTAAATGGCGTTTGTCATTTTGAACATCATTTACAATAATCGATTTATTATTCTGAGCAGCCCAGCCTGCAATACCCTCTCCAAGTTTAACAGTATATTTCTGCACTTCTGCACCCTTGGAACCAAGAGCTACTTCAAAAGTTAAAATGTTTTTATTTTTATTCATTAATAAAAGACTGGACGCTTCTGCACCGGAAAGGCGGGTTGCAGAATCCATAATTTTTGACAATAAGCTGTGAATATCCTTATAGTTCGAGTTAATAAGAGAGTTAATCTCTATCAGGGTATGAAATTTATTAACATCGATACTTGACAGCATGGCCGTCCCTTAATAAGGTATCTTAACGTTTTTATGATTCATCAGCTTTTGAATTTTTGGACTTTAATACAGCTCCAAGAGTATAGGTTGAATCAGAAGTTTCTTCGCCTGTCATATAACGAGAGATTTCATCTCTTTGAACTTTTTTCTGATAATCACGAAGAGAAAAAGCAACCTTTTGTTTATCACTGTGAATTTCCAAAATAACCGCTTTTAATGTATCACCTACATTATATTTCTTTAAAGCCTCATCCGGATCTTCTTCCCGGTTTTCTACAAGATTTGTTTTGTGAATAAGTCCTTCAATTCCGCCAGGGATTCTAAGGAACAATCCAAAATCCGTGATAGATGCAATTTCACCTTCTACAGGAGAGCCCGGTCTGTAATTTTCATTAAAGTCCTTCCATGGATCTTCAGAAAGCTGTTTGATGCCAAGTTTGATATTTCTGCTTTCTTTATCCATAGAAATAACCAAAACTTCAATTTCTTTACCTGGAGTTAAACCAAAGTTTTTGCCTTTTCTTGTCCATGACATATCATCGGCATGAAGGAATCCGTCTATACCTTCTTCCAGTTCAACAAATACGCCGGCATTTGTAACTTTAACAACCTTGCGCTTTACTCTGGTTCCTACAGGATACTTTTTCTCGATCGATTCCCAGGGATTATCCTGAACCTGTTTCAATCCAAGCGATACTCTGCCCGCCTGAAGATCGTAACCAAGAATCATACACTCAACAAGGTCGCCTGGCTTTAACATGTCCTGTGGTTTTTGAACTTTCTTTAACCATGAAAATTCTGAAATATGCGCAAGACCTTCGATACCTTCTTCAAGTTCGATAAATGCGCCAAAGTCTGTAAGTTTTGTAACCTTGCCTTTTACAATGTCATTAACATGATACTTTTCTTCGAAGTGTACCCATGGATCATCGGAATAATGTTTCAGAGAAAGATTGATGCGCTTTTCTTCCCGGTCTATGCGGATAACTTTTAATTTTATTTCCTGGCCTTTTTTTACAAAGTCCTTCGGCCGAGTTACATGACCCCAGCTCATGTCGTTAATGTGAAGAAGCCCGTCAAAACCGCCAAGGTCTATAAATGCGCCAAACGAAGTAAAACTTTTTACAACACCTGTTACATCTGTGCCTATCGGCGTATTTTCAAAGAAATCGCCTCTTTTGCGATCCAGATCTTCTTCCATGAATTTTCGTCTGTTAACAACGATATTGATTTTTCCGTCTGAATAAAGACGTTCAACATAAACATGTATTTTTGTGTTTAATAGTTTTTCAGGTTTTTCAAGTTTTTGTACATCGGCCTGGCTGACAGGAAGAAATGCATGCACACCTGCTCCAAGATTAACGTCAAAGCCGCCTTTTACCTGTTTTTCAACTTTTCCTTCTACGGCTTTTTTTTCTGCGAATGCATGCCTAAGATTTTTCCAGAATAGTTTTGCATCTGCTTTTTGTTTGGAAACAATTACTTCGCCGTATTTGTTTTCTTTTGCGATAAGAATGACAGATACTGAATCGCCGATCTTCGGCTTTTCAAAGAATTCAGATATTGGTATTTTTCCTTCGGACTTATATCCTACATCAATAAATACCTGGTCTGAAGTAACCTGAATTACCTTGCCTTCTATGAGCTGGCCTTCTTCAAGCTGCTCAAGAGACTTAAGGTATTCTTCCTGCAATTGAGTTTGAATGTTTTCATTTTCTTTAATCTGACCTGTGTCAGTCGGACTAGTGTCCGGCGAACTATTGTTCGAGCGCACTTCCCTATCAGCCATCTTCTTTCCTTATTTAATTAATCTATGTTCTCTATTAATTTCTCATAAACTTGAATAATGGTCAAGTCACTTGTGTCTAAATATTGTACTCCTTCTGCAATTTTTAGACTGCCCTCTTCCTTATTTTTGTCAATCTCATCACGCTGTAAAATGGCTGTTTTTATCTCTTCCAGGCTCAAATTAGAGACTCCCTGCTCAAAGCGTCTCTTTGCCCTGGAGTCTGCTGATGCGTCCAAATAATACCTGTGTTCGGCGTTTGGAAAAACAACAGTAGTCATATCCCTGCCTTCTACAACAATATCACATCCTTTGGCAAGCGAGCGGACAATATCATTAACAATATGCCTTACAGGAACAATGGCAGAAAGAGGCGCTGAATGACGGTCTATTTCATCGGTATGAAGAAGCTCAGTGACATTTTCTCCGTTAAGAAAAACATCGTTTTTTTTGTAGGAAATATCGATATTTTTTGCAAATTCTATCACTTTTCCGCTGTCTTTCAGGTCTACTTTAGCTCTAAGGCAGGCCAAAGTAATTGTTCTGTAAAGTTTACCGGAGTTTATATAAGTATAATCCAGTTTTTCTGCAAGTTTTTTTGCGATGGTGCTTTTTCCTGAGCCTGCAGGCCCGTCAATTGCTATAACCATAAATTTTCTCCTCTTTTTCCTTTGTATGAACCAAATCGTTTAATTCATTATCTGTAAAAGGTCTGGAAGCTCCTTCTTTAAGGTTATCCAGTAAAACATTACCAATCCTGATGCGCCTAAGTAAGGATGGATGCAGGCGGAAATGAGAAAAAACCCTGCGTATCTCCCTGTTTTTGCCTTCTACAAGAATAATTTTAATTGTCTTTCTCCCGATTTTTTCGGCTGTTTTAGCCTTATAAAAAACATCTTCGATTGTGACACCATTGTTAAATGCCTCTATCACTGTATCAGGAATAATACCAGTAGCTTCGACAATATATTCTTTTTCAAGAGACGAACTTGGGTGTCCAAGCCGGCTTGCAAAACTGCCGTCGTTGGTAAAGAAAATAAGACCGCAGGACAGAAAGTCAAGGCGCCCGATACTGTAAAGACGTTCCTTTGCAGAAGGAAGAAGATCAAGCGCCAAAGGCCGCCCCTGAGGGTCATTGGAACTGCAAATATATCCCGGCGGTTTATTTAATGCAATATAAAGTTTTCTGTTCTCCAAATGAACAGGCTTTCCGTCAAGAAGAACAATATCGTTTTCTTCTACTTTACTTCCCTGTGCTGTAATACGAACGCCATTAACAGAAACTCTGCCCTGGGTTATGATATCTTCTGCCGCTCTTCTGGATGCAATTCCAGCATGAGAAAGATAAACCTGAAGCCTAATACTTCTCCCCCTCAAGCTGAAACTTTTCTATGTCGCTTTCTCCGAGTTTGGGAAGTTCAGAAATTGAGTTAAGATGGAACTGTTTTAAGAATTCTTTTGTAGTACCGTACATTACTGGACGGCCGGGAATATCTTTTTTTCCGGCTTCTTTAACAAAACCTTTTTCCAATAAAAGGCGGATCATATTGTCGGCGGAAACACCGCGGATTTTTTCTATCTCTATCCTGGTTATAGGCTGGGAATATGCGACTATTGCAAGCGTTTCCATGGCGGCGCGGGAAATTTTTGCTTCGTTTTTTTTGCCGTAACGTTCTTTTAAAATATCCCAATATTCCCTTTTTACGGAAATAGTAATTCCGCCGCCGATATGGGAAAGTTCAAAACCGCAAGTTGTATCTGAATAACGTTCTTTTAAGTTCTCAAGAGCAGCTTTTACAGTCTCTTTTGGAAGCCCTGAGATCCTGGCAATAGCGCCTTCATCTGCAGGTTCTCCCTCCAGAAATAAAATTGCTTCTATAAGTCCTGTTTCTTTTTCTAAATTTTCTATCACAGTTAAACTCCGCTGGGTCTGATAAGAATATCACCAAAAAGACGATTTTGAAAGAGTATTATAAGGCGCATTTTTGCTGCTTCAAGCACTGCAAGGAAAGCGCAGACTACATCCAAAGCTCCTGCGCGGATAATCAAGTCTGTAAATCTGCATTCACCTTTGGTTTCCAGAAATTCTGAAAGTAAGGTTGTTTTTTCGTTTACAGAAACTTCTTCGTAAAGATCGATAATTCTTTCTGCAGGAAGATTAATGGTTAAAGACGAAAAAGATTTTACAAGATCCCAAATATCAACCTTTTGCCACATATCATCATCAGTAAACGGAAGATTATGCTGAAGCCTTTTACGTTCTATTAACCATTCATTTTCTTTTTCCTTTTCAACCATAAGCTCGGACAGTTTTTTGAATTTCTGATATTCAATTAATTTTTCTACAAGTTCTGCCCTTGGGTCTTCTCCGAAATCATCATTCATTTCTACAGGAAGAAGTGTCCGGCTTTTTATAAATAATAAAGTTGCTGCCATTGTATGAAACCCGGTTAGGTCTTCTAAATCCATAATTTCCAAATTCCGGATATAACTGATATACTGCTCTGTTATCTGGGCAATGGGAATATCATAGATATTAATCTCGTTTTTACGGATCATGTACAATAAAAGATCGAGAGGCCCTTCAAACTCACTTAGTTTAAAACTGCGGGATTCAGCTTTGGTTTCCATTTCCTTATTGTATCAGAAAATTGATAGACAGGGAACATAGCCAGACGCAAAGGACTCAAAGAAGAATCAGGGAGGAATAATTTTTTCTCTTCCCTGATTTTCCTGAACTTATTTATACTTCCAAAGAATTTCCGGTGTTATCAACGCCAGCTTCTTCCTTGGCAGGTTTAGCCGCTTTAGCAGGTTTTTCGCCGGCTTTATCTGCTTTTGCACCCGGCATTTCTTTGCCCGGGAAAATCAAAGCTCGCAGTCTTGTTTCAAGTTCTTTTACAAAATCCGGGTGTTGTGTAAGATAATCGCGGGTATTTTCTCTGCCTTGCCCTATTTTTTCTTCGTTATATGAATACCATGCGCCGCTTTTTTTGATAATATCATTTTTAACAGCACAGTCCAAAATGCTTCCTATTGCAGAGATACCCTTGCCGAATATAAGTTCTATTTCTGTTTTTCTAAACGGCGGAGCTACTTTATTTTTTACAACTTTTACACGGACACGGTTGCCGATTGCATCAGTATCTTTGCCTGCCTCGATAGTTTCTGTTTTGCGTACTTCCAGCCTAAGCGATGAATAAAATTTAAGTGCATTGCCGCCTGTTGTTGTTTCAGGATTGCCGAAAAAGACGCCGATTTTCATGCGGATTTGATTAATAAAAATTAGAATCGTCCGTGATTTTCCAATAGTCGCTGTAAGTTTGCGCAAAGCCTGACTCATCAATCTGGCTTGGGCTCCCATTTGCGCATCACCCATTTCGCCTTCAATTTCTGACTGAGGGGTAAGAGCTGCAACCGAGTCTACAACGATTACATCTACCGCGCCGGAACGGACAAGGCTTTCTGTAATTTCCATTGCCTGCTCACCGTTGTCTGGCTGGCTTACCCATAATTCATCGATGTTAACGCCAAGATTTTTTGCATAAACGGGGTCTAATGCATGTTCTGCATCGATAAATGCAGCGTTACCGCCGAGTTTTTGAGCTTCGGCAATTGCATGTAAAGCAAGAGTCGTCTTCCCTGAAGATTCAGGTCCGTAAATTTCGATAATTCGTCCGCGCGGATAACCGCCGATTCCCAGCGCTTCGTCCAAAAGGATTGAACCCGATGGAACAACCTCGATACCGGAAGCGCCATCTGCCGTTCCCAGTTTAATTAAAGATCCCGCGCCAAACTGTTTTTCAATCTGAAGCCGGGCCGCTTCCAGGGCCTTTGTTTTTTCTTCACTCGAAGTGACAGGACTGACCCTTGTTTTTTCTGTGTCATTTGATTTAGCCATAAATATCTCCTCCCCTTTATATGGCGCAGCCGTGAATGGCGCTTTAGTAAAACTGTAAGAATCTTACCATATTTATAAAAAAATGTCAATAACTACTATATACTTGTAAAGGTAAAAATCTGCTTGACAAGAAAAAAAAGTTAATATAAAATGCCTCTATGAACAACACAGGTATTTTAACAATTTTTAACCTCGGCTTTCATAGTATTATGTACCCCCCCCCCCCGAGCAAATCGGCGTAAAAAAGTCTCTTTAAAACTATGAAATTCTCACAAATAAGACAAAAGCTAAGGCAAAATTAAGGTTCTGCTAAGAACTGCTTTAACAATAATTTGATTTATATGGATTCAATAAAAGAGCCGTAAAAATTTACCGTTGGTAAAAATTCTTTATTGATTCTTTATATATAAAAAAGGAGAAAAAATGAAAAAATTACTATTGGCGCTGATTATTTTATCAGTTGCACTAACAGGCGCTTTTGCGCAAAACGATGGCTTTATTAAAGTAACAACAGCAATTGGTTTTGGATCGTCTAATATTGAACAGGAAACTAGTACAACATATTTGGGTCTTCCACGCTTTACAGAAATTGATGGCGACGGTTTTACAGTTTTAACAGGGATTGATTTTGTTCATCCATTGGGAATTACACTGGGATTAAAATATACCTTTTTAAGCGGTCATAATTATGAAATTAGAACAAAAATTCCGGCTGGAGTACCTTTACAGGAAAGTGATAATCAATCACAATCTATGTTTTCTTTCGGCCTTGGATATACTTATGACGGCGGAGAATGGTGTGCCGGAGCTAAACTAATGTTTTTATATAATGATTTTTCATATATAAACATACCGAGTGGAATTTCTACAGCACAAGGCAATACCCCTCATTTTGATTTAGGAATCGCTCTTGACGGAACATATTGGATTATGGATAGGCTTGGTATTACCGCTTTATTTGATATCTATTTTTTAAGACAAAATATAGATTATACCTGGACAGTCATAGGTGATCAAACTTATAAATTTGACCAAAGTATAAAAGGTACTTTATTTGTTGCTGGACTTGGAGTTTCATTAAAGTTCTAATTTAACAAACCGTTCAAGCATTAAACTTGAGTTTAAGCTTGAACGGTTGTATTGATTTTTTTCATTATTTGTGAATACTTATACCTATGAATTCATTTATAGTCTGCGCTACCCGCTCTATGAGAACTTATGCAGAAGGGGTAATTCAGTGTTTGTCACAATATTTAAGTTTTTCAAAAATTGCAGAGCAGATAAATGGCCTTGATCTCCTGAATACCGACAGATTCGCCGACGGCGAAATGGAAGTATCTGTTAATTATTCAATCCGCGGAAGAGATGTTATCCTTTTTTCTTCCTGTGCACGAAATGACGCAGACATAAACGTAGAAGAAGCAAAAATCGAACTTTACCATGCAGTAGATGCTCTTATCCGCTGTCAGGCTAACAGAATAATTATTTTTGAACCTTTTATTTCCAGTTCGCGTTCAGATCGTACAACAAGAAGAAGCTCTGTTGGTTTGTGGGTTCATTTAAAAACACTTTCTGCTCTTGGAGTTAAACATATAGTTACTTTTCAGCTTCATTCAGATAAATCCAAAGCCATGCTTGATCCTGCATTTTATGCGATGGACGATATACCAGCTTTAAATTTATTAAAAAAATATTTATGCGATACCTATATAAAAACAGCAGAAAAACTGGAAAACGAAGTAAGAAATAACTGGGCATTTTGTTCTGTAGATGCAGGCGGCGAAAAACTAGCCCGTGTATTTGCAAATTCATTCGGCTCACCTTTGGTTGTCGCGCACAAACAGCGTGATTATTCAAAACCAAACACAGTAGAATCCATTAATATACTTTCTGCTGAACCCTTAGAAGGCAAAAGTCTCTGGATTGTAGATGATATGATTGATACTGCAGGTTCTGCAGAAAAACTTATCAGGGCTCTTTCTCAGTTAAAACCAAAAGAAATAAATATAATTTCTGTTCATGCGCTTTTTTCGCCGCCAGCTGTAGATAAACTGAAAAAACTTTCACAGGAAGGGCTGTTAAACAGATTAATTGTTACAGATACAGTCTGCTGTTCAAATTATAAAGATGATATACCCGGTCTTGAAATAGTTCCTTCTGCTGAATTGGCTTCTAAAATAATAAAAGCGATAATCAATCATGAATCCATGAGTAAATTACTGCAGCCCTTTAATGCAGGCAGGTATCTGGAAGAAAAGATCACACAAAAGATTTAAAGTTCTTTTGTATCTAATAATATTGTTACAGGACCGTCGTTAGTGTATGTAACTTTCATGTGTGCCTGAAACTCACCGTTTTCGCAAATACTTATATTTTTTTTCATTACATTAATAAAATATTCATATAATTCTTTTGCTTTTTCTGGAGGCGCTGCACCATTCCATGAAGGCCGCCTGCCTTTTTTTGCATCAGCCAATAATGTAAATTGAGAAATGGTAAGAATACCGGCATTTTGAATTTCTTTTAAAGATAAGTTCATTTTATCATCTGCATCGTTAAAAATTCTAAGATTAGCTATTTTTTCTATTAACCAGTCTGCATCTTTTTCATTATCATCATTTGCAACGCCAAGATATACTAAAAGTCCTTTATTAATTTTTCCTTTAACTATGCCATTAACACTAACTGATGCGTCTATAACTCGTTGTACAACTGCTTTCAAAAATAAAACCTCTTGACAAAATTAGTTTTCCAGCCTGCCCGATTGATGTATCGCAATGCCTTCCAGACTAATTTCCATGGACTGATTCAGTATAATTCTGCCAAGCACTTCCAAAGGGCGTTCTGTATTAACTGCAAGCGGAGCAAAAAAAGTAACTGTAACAATTCCTTCCAGTGTTCTTCTTGTATCATAACCTACAAGAAGATGAAACCTTGTATATTCTTCGGTAACTTCTACATTTGTTGCCATTCCTCTCCAAATAACATGTACATTTCTGTATAAATCAGGCTGGGTTCTTACAGTTGAATACGTAGCATTATCCGCTCTTTTAAAATTGTCAAAACCTGGTGTTTCCATATTTGTTAATAAAAGACGCGCCCTGTTTTTTATTCCTTCTGATGCATTTGATTCAAGAATATGATTTATATGGATTTTTGCAGCTTCATCGCGGTAAGATGTAAAAAGTGATAATGCCCTGTCATAATGGTTAAGCGCTTCATCCCTTGTAAGAATATATCTGAAAAATCCGTCAATCTGTACAGGATCGCTTCTTTCACTGGTAGAAAGTACAAAATCTGCAGAAGGCCGCTGATTCCCCGCGCCGAAAGGACGCGGAAGCACATTAATACTTGTCAGAACTCCATAAGTTAAAATAAAAAAAAGAGTTAAAATTAAAGTAAAATTTAAAATAATTTTTCCGTTGATTCCCGGAAAAGGAATGGGAGGGAATAATTTAGAGAGATTTTCTGTCATCCATTCAGACAGGGCTTCTTCTGCAGAATATTTGCGGATAACAGCCAATGCTCTTTTTGCAATTTTATTTTTCGGCGACATTTCTTTTACATCAAGATAGTAATCTACAGCCTGTACTGTATTCATTCTTTTTAAATAAAGAACAGCAAGCCCCAGCATTGTAGAAGGATCTTTCATTTTTATTTTTCTTGCCAGATTAAAGCTTTCATGAGCTTCTACAAAACTGCCGGAATAAAGGCAAATTACACCGTAAAGATAATAATATTTAAAAGAGCCGTAATACCTGTCCTCTTCGTCTTTTAATATTTTTAAAGCGCCCTCATAATTTCGCTTTAATGCGAGAAATGCAGCTTTATTAAGTAAAGGATCGTTTTTCATTTTTTACTGCCTGTGCCTGCCGATAGCTTTTTCTATTTCTATAAGATCCTGTTCGTTTAATACCAATTCTCCTGCAAGAAATTGATTTAAAATTTCCTGTAATTTTACCAAAGTACGGAAACTTATATTTTCGTTATTTAACAATGCAACTGCAATTGCTTCCCTTTCAATTTCTTCGATATTTATAGTCGGCAATACTGCTGGTGCAGGCTGTACTGTCTGTGAATCAAGAGAGATGGAAGATTCGTTTATTAAAGCGGCAGGCCTGCGATTAGCAGAATTATACCATAACACATCTTCTGTTGTAAGAAAAATAGTATATGTAAATGTTTCACCGCTTATTAATAAAGAAGGTTCGTAAATATAACAAACAGCAGAATCATTGCTGAATGAACGTCTCTGAGAATATCTTAGCCTCCATGATGAATTATCCAATCTTCTCCAGTTTGCAAAATGAATAAAATCCGGAACTTTGTCATCCGGATTTTCCGGATTAATAATACTTCCCATTAATGAAACATTATTACCCCTGGAGATCCAGAACCTTTCGCCGGATGAAGAATCAAGAAGTAATTCATTTTCAACAATGCGGCTGCTTGTAATAAAAGGAACTCTTCCCCGCCCGTCTCCCAACTCGGTATCAATCAAGAATCTAAAGCCGATCATGGCATCCCTGTTTCCGGTATTTTGAATAGTAAAACTAATCATTACACCGTTAATCACGGGCGAGTTAGGTGTTCTTACCGGAGAAAAAACCTGCCTTACCGTTAGATTTGGCGATTCAAAAATAAAACCAGGATTCCCGTTTTGTCTTTCATACCTTGGGCGGAAGTTTCTGTCACCCAGACGAAAAACTCTGCCATCAACATTAACAGAAGCATAAGTAGCATTCGGGTCTGTACTGTTAAATAATGGCTCATAACGTTTGGTTTCAGGATCAGAAAGAAAATAAAGAGAAAATCTTCCCAATCTTTCATCGATTATCAAGCGGATATTTCCGTTTTGCGTCTCAGACGCAGAAAGATTTTCTGCGGGAAATGATAAAAAGAATATTAGTAATGCGAAAAAAATTCGCGCAAACATCATTGTCCCCCAGAGGGATTATGGGGTTCCTGCTCTCTTAAAATATTTTCTACATCATCACCCAGTTCACGGGCTTTTTCCAGCAGAAAATCATTTTGATTTTGCGGCATATTCGGCGGAATATCATATGTTGAATCCAGTAAGTCATATTGATTAAACATATTCCCTGCACTTGTAAGTTCGGCAATCCGTCTTTGGTATGCATTTAATGTATGTTCGTATGTTCTTATCGTTCTCTGGAAATTTTCGCTGGTTCGCAGAGATTCTTCGTGGCTCCATTGTAAAAGGGCAAGAAGCTCAGCTTCTATTTTCTTTTGTTTTATTAAGTCAATTCTGTATGATGCAGCTTCCATTTTCGGGCTTTCCGGGTATCTGCCGATAACCCATGCATAAAACTTTTCAGCCTCATCCAATTGACCCATTGTATAAAGACTTTCGCCCATCCAGAAATATGCCGCAGCCCTTCTGTCGGCTGACTCGCGATCAATATCTTCTGTTGTGTTTATATAACGGTTAAAGAAAAACAGCGCATCTTCAAAATACCCTTGATTAAAATAAACCCTGGCACGGTGATAAGCCATATCTCTTGCATATACCGATGTAGGCGCTGTTCTTTGAAGTTCATCCATATCGCGAAGGGCTGAACCGTAATCGGTATGCGCCAACTGACTCAAAATAACCCAGTAAAGAGCCGCAGATCTGTCATTATTTGTTGTGGCTGATTCCTGTGCGCGCCTGAACTCAATAGTTGCTTCATTCCACCGCTGTAGATTGAAAAACTGAGAACCGTTCTGAAACCTGCGGGCAAACTGCGACTGATTCTCCTGAGGAACTCCTTGTGCGGCTGCAAATCCGCCCAAAAGCAGTAATCCCGAGAAAATAAGCCAAGTTAAATGTGTTTTCCGCCTCATACTATTATTATAACAAATCGTTATTAAAATTGCCAATATTCTAGCTTAATTTTGAAGCCGGGAAATTAATTCTTTTTTGTTATTGTGTCCGAAAAAGGCAGAACCTATAACAAGAGTGTCTGCGCCGGCTTTTTTTACATTTTCTGCAGTTTGTTCGTTAATTCCCCCATCAACGGAAATCCTGAAATTATACCCTTTTTCTTCCCTTATTTTTGCCAGTTCTTCTACCTTTTTTAGACATTCCGGGATAAATGCCTGACCGCCGAATCCGGGATTTACAGTCATTATCAATATAATATCAACAAAAGGCAAAAGGTCGTAAAGCACCGAACATGGGGTCGAGGGTGAAATGGAAATACCGGCAATTTTTCCTAAACTCCGTATATCATCAAGCAGCCCTTTTGGGTCACTTACAGCTTCAAAATGGAAAGTTACCGCATCTGCTCCTGCTTCTATGAATTCTCTGATAAAACGGCCGGGTTGTACAATCATTAAATGAACGTCAAAAAGCGCTTTTGTTTTACCGCGGAGGGCGCGTACAAGCTGCGGACCAAAAGTTAAATTAGGCACAAAAGAGCCGTCCATTATATCCATGTGAATCCAGGGTGCGCCTGAAGTTTCAATTTGAGAAACTGCGCTTCCAAAATCCGAGAAATCGGCGGATAAAATTGACGGTGAAACAATGATTTTATTCACTAAGGAATAATACATTCTGAAGGTACTATTGTCAAACTGTAAAAAAATGGTATAATACCCGTGTAGGATAATGGATAACGGGTACGCATCGCTTCCAAAGAGCGCAGGGCTTTTAAAAAGAGCTTATGAAAAGTTGAAAGACTCTGATGCGGTAACTGCAATGGTTCTTATGGAACAGGCTCTGGATTATGACTATGAAAGTGACGAAATAAAACACGCGCTTAAATGTGTTCATTGGTGGCTTGAACATACCAGGAGGATCGATGAAATAAAAAACCCGTTCGAAAAGGGTTCGCTTATTATATCCTTGTTTAAGCAGTACCATGTCTTTCTTGGTCAGTTTGACAGGGTTTATGAACAATGCCAGTACGCTGTACGGTACTTTGTTTATTCCAGGGCGCTCTTTTTTTTTGAAGGGTTACTGGGGAGTCCTGTTAATCAGCATGATCCGGGTTTACTTTTACTGGTTGGACGCTGTTACAAAGGACTTGGTAATTATGATGAAGCGTTAAATTATCTTGAACAGACAGTTCGTATCAAGAGGGAGGATGCAGAGACTCTGGCAGAAGTTGCGGATATAAATGCTCTTTTAGCTCAGACAAAAACAGCCAAGGCTTTATTCAGAGAAGCTTTTTTCATAGACCCTTTAAAGATAGATTTAAGGTTTCTGGAATCGGCATTAATTCTGAATTTGCGTGACAAAGTAAAAGAACTTGGTTTTAAAAACGATGATTTACTGGAATGGATTCCTGTTTACGGATATTTATGGGGTGTCTTTTCTGTTAAACGGGAGTTAAAACAAATGGAAGCCGGCAGGCTTAAACAATCGATTTTTTCTTTGCAGGCAGAATATGATTCAAACCCTGCAAGAAGAGAAAAGATAAAACCCCGGTTATTGAATCATTATTTTTGGCTTATAGATTACTATGAAATAAACCGCGAGGATTCTTCGCTTATAGATGAAACCTTGCTGAAAATTAAAGTTACAGATCCGGATATTTATAATATTTATACCGGTTAGTTTGATAGGAGTAAAATTTTATGACTAATGCTGAAACAACATCAGAACAAACACAAACAGAGGCAGCCCAGGCTCTGCTGAAAAATTTACATGAAACATTAAACGAAGAAAAATGGACAAGAGCAAGCCTTGGTAATTATTCGACTAACCAGTTTAAGGAACTTGATACCATACTTAAAACAGCCAGGCAGGAAAAAGTACTGGATGAATTAAAAAAGACATGCGATGAACATCTTGTTTCAACAAGAAACAGCATAATCGCCCTTTACCTTTCCGGCATGATTGCACTGTCGCGCCAGATAATCGATGACTCTGCAATGATTAATCTTGTTTCGATATTTTTGGATAATCATAAATGGGGAATTGTAAAATATCTCTGCGAAAGAATTTTGGATCACGGTGAATCCAAGTATGCGCTGCGCACTCTTGCAGATTGCTGCAAACAGGACAGCGAAGAAGATAAAATAACCGGCATTTGGGAAAGACTTATAAAAGTAGATTTTGAAGAAGCTGATATTGTTAAATCCCTTGCAGAACACTATGAAAAAACCGGCAATAGGGAAGATACCATAGACTATTATAAAAAAGCAATGCACCGCTATATTAACAAGGCGCACTTTGCAAACATAAAGGAAATATGGGAAAAACTCATAAATATCAATATTGAGGATATCGATTTCTTCCTTCATATCCAAAAGAAAATTGCAAAATCCATAAGCGAAGATAAAGCTGTAATTTTATTAAATGAACTTTATTCAAAGTACAAGAACAAAGATATTGATATTGCCGTAAATATTTTAAAAACCATTCTTGAATATGACGAAAAAGATATGCACGGACGCAGAGAAATTATTGAATGTTATAAAAAGAAATACGCTTCCCATAGTCAATTGGATGAGTATATCCGTATTTCCAATTTGTCGCAGAATTACCGTTCTGTTTATCAGGCAATTGCAGACTTTGAAAAACACATAGCTTTTGATAAAGGCAACTTTGTTTATCACCGTACATGGGGTGTAGGCAGAATCGCAAGCATTGTAGGCGATGAAATTAAAATTGACTTCTCTAAAAAACGCGGTCATGCCATGGCATTAAAAATGGCTGTTGATGCGCTTCAGACCTTAAACAAGGAACATATCTGGGTATTAAAGGCAACAAAGAAAAAAGATGAACTGCGTGAAATGATTCTGAAAGAAAAAGAAAAAAATACAAACGATAATATTGTTTGGACTTTAAAAACTATTATTAAGAGTTTCGGAAACGCCTGCGATATGAAAAGGATTAAAGCAGAACTGTCTCCGGATGCAAAAGGCCTTATAACACCGGGTGAATGGTCAACATGGAATACAAAAGCGCGCGACATTTTAAAATCCAACCCCGATTTTGGAGTAAGCCCGGAAAATAGTGATGTCTTTATTGTCCGAGACAGGCCTGTAAGCGTTACAGAAAAACTCTACAATGAATTTACCGCACAGCGTAACTTTTATGATAAAGTTTCTGCAATACGCGATTATGCCGGAAATAAAAAAGCCGATCCGGACTCTGAATATTTTACAGAAATGCTTACTTACTTTTCATCATTTTTACGCCCTGCTCCTGTAAACGAATCCAGAAGAACTGCAGATTCTGCAAGCCAGAGCGCTGAATATGCCGTATCTTCATATCTTTTATTAGATGAACTTGGTTTAAATAAAAATTACTCTTTTATAAAATCTGCGCTTGTTTCACAGGGCAATGCTGTAAGTTTTGCGGATGTATTTTCTAACCTTAAAGATATTCCGTTGTATTTTAAGAATTTAAAAGATGCAAAACTTAAAGCTGAATTCCTGGCAAATGTAAAACAGTTTATAAGCCACTGGGCGGACATTTATGTAAAACTGTTCCCCTACTCTCAGCTTCCTTCAATTCCTGAAAATCTTGAAGAAGCAGGACAGGACAGTAAACTTACTTCACTTTGTTTTGACTGTTTTGATAAACACCGCGATAACCGTGAAGCAGTTGTTTGGCTGTACAAGAATTCCAGAAATAAAAACTGGTTTAAGGCTGCGAACATCTCTTTCGAAAAACAGCTTATAACACTTATTCATATTCTGGATTTTACATACCGCGATATCGAAAACAATAAAAATACTGTAGAGAACAAAAAAATAAACAAGCTTGTTTATAATATTTTGTTTAAAGACGGAGACTTAATGCTGTTCTTTGATACAGCAGACGAAGACGCAATTATCAGAATATTTACATTCCTTAATGATGTTAAAGACCTGGATCCGCAGGACAAGCTTAACCTGCGTTACAGAATACTTGATAAGTTCCCGAATTTTAAATTCATTACAGATGTAGAAAAAAAGAAAGTATCAAGGGGGCTTATGGTTACACATACTATGTACGAAGAAAAAAAGAAGCTTCTTGATCGCATCATGAGGGTTGATTATCCTGCAAATGCAAAAGAGCTTGAGTATGCAAAATCTCTCGGCGATTTAAGGGAAAACGCAGAATACAAAGCAGCTCTTGAAAAGCAGGAACAGTTGAATTCTCAAATGGCAAAAATTAATGAAGAGTTCGAAAAAGCTCAGTTATTTGATCCTAAATCTGTGAATACTTCCAAGGTTTCTTTTGGAACAAAAGTTACTCTTTTTAATGAGAACTCGGGAAAAGACGAAGAATACACTATTCTGGGGCCATGGGAATCCGAAGCAAACAAAGATAGCAATAAAAATATTATTAACTATCTTTCTCCGTTTGGACGTGATATACTGAATAAGACAGTTGGTGAAAAGTTTGTTTTTATCTTCGGCAGTAATGAAAATGAGGAAAAAGTATCTTTTACGGTACGAAATATTCAGGCTGCCGAGTTTTAACAGAGAGGGTTTTAAAGGGGTAATTATGAAAAGGACTATTCCGGCATTCATACTGATTTTATGCATTAATTTCGGCTTTTTTTCTGAACACGCTAATGCACAGACTTCTTCTCCTATCGATCTTATTTTGCTATTGGATACATCTTCAGGAATGAGTTCATCTTATGAACATGTAAATAATTATATCACAGGCGCTTTTTTAAATGAATTTCTCAGAGTTGGAGATACATTTCATTTAATTGCATTTTCAGCTAACCCCAGGCTTGATGCCGCCCGCCGTATTTCCGGCATAGGCGATGTAGAAACGATAATAGGACGAATGCTTCTTCAGTATCCTGTAGAAAGCGGAAATAATATAAATGCCGCTTTATCCTATGCCGAACAGTATCTGGTTTCGCTTCCAGCACGTCCTAAAAAGATAGTTCTTGTAAGTACAGGTTCTTCCGACACAGTAAATCTTGTTAATGCTTCCAGACAGCGCTTATCGTCCAGAAATACAACCATCGATTTTATTCAGGTAACTCCAGGGCAGCCGCTCGTAAATCTTCCTGTTTCAGGACGCGCTGCTCCTCCCAGGACAACTGCACCAGCTGCATCGGCTGCACCAACAACTGCACCAGCTGCATCAGTATCACCGGCTCCGGGAAGCGGTTTAAATGTTATACCTCCAGCATCTGGTGTAACTGCCCCCGCTTTACCTTTAACAACCGATTCACAGGAATATTCACCGGTAATAATAGAAACGCCGTTTGATCAGCCTGGTAATATTACAGAACCATACGAAGATTTAAACGAAGGTGAATCCTGGGTCGCACAAACTTCTCCAGGCAGACATACAGAGGTTAGAGAAAACAGAGCGGAATGGATGCCCTCCTTGCCTTTAATTGCCGCAATTATAATTGGTATATTGCTTCTTTTAGGTTTAATTCTTCTTCTTTCATCACGCAAGCTGGGTTCCAGACCTAATCGTGTTATGGCAGAAGTTGCATCATCCAGCGCTAAAAAAAACGAACAAAAATTCACAGACCATAGTAATGATTTAGCAAAGTATGCGGCAACAGCGGGAAGTACAAGACGCACTACCCCTTATGAAGATCGTATATCCAAAAATGCGCCTGTAGTAATTAATCCTTCCGGGCCGCTTCTTTTAAATCTGTTTGTAGAAGATCAAAATACAGCTATTGGCAAGCGTAATGTTCACTCGTTAAAATCAGGTTACAGCCTCTCTGTCGGCGGCGGAAAATCCGATGACTTTTTAATTTTCCTTGTTCCGATTCCTTCCAATGTCGGAGAAATCCGAAGAAGCGGAGGTTCTCTTACATTTGTTCCGCGGAAGCCAAAGTATTTCCCGGACATTGGTTCCAATGAAGTTAAGGACTGTATAAATAAAACAATACGTTTAGTTTCCGATAAAAACTATGAAATGCGCTTCCGGTTCGAAATGTACGAAGATCCGCTGGTTTCTTTGAACCGTATGCTTATGTCTGTTAAAGTTCCGGGCTGATAAACTCTGCGTATCCTTTCTTTCCTGTAAGGATACCATCTTTCATTACAAAGACTCCTCTTACTATTGTTGCTTCAGGGGAGCCCTTTGTAATTTTACCGTTATAAGGGCTTGTTTTACTTTTTGAATACAATTCATTTTCGTTTATCTGTTTTACCTTATTCATATCTACAATTGTAAAATCTGCATCCGTACCGGGTTCCATACTTCCCTTTCTTGGATATATACCCCAAATCTTTGCCGGATTTTCGCTTGCAAGAGATACGTATTCGTTAAGGGTTAATTTTCCGTTGTTTACTTCGTTAAGCATTAATTGAACAGATGTCTCTACGCTGTTTAATCCTGCAGGAACTTCCCAAACAGGAAGTTTCTTTTCTTCAGCTGTGTGCGGCGCATGATCAGTTGCTATCATGTCGATAGTTCCGTTTTTTAAAGAATCCCACAGCGTTTTCCGGCAGGTTTCACTTCTTATGGGGGGATATACTCTAAACGAGTGCGATTCACAATTAAACAAAAGATAATGCGGACAGGTTTCGGCTTTTACATTTATTCCTTTTTGTTTTGCTTCTGCAACCAATAAAGCTGCATCTTTGCAGGTAACATGATGTATCATTATTTTTGCCTGTGTATTCTGTGAATAACAAAGGGCAGTTTGAACAGCAAGCGTTTCAGAAAAAACAGGTCTTGCCAGGGAAAATGCTTCGCCCGCTTTTAAAGTGTCATTTTTTCTTATAACAGAAGTATGATATGTATTTAAATCGCTTGTTTCGCAATGAAGGCCTATCCTCATATTTAATTTTTGACACTCTATCATCTGCTGTTCTAATATAGCGGGCGAAGGAGCTGCAATTTCTCCTGTAGAGGTTCCAAGAAAGACTTTATAACCTAAAGCTCCGGCTTTTTTTAAACCTTCCATTTCATTTAAATTGTCATTATTTAAAAGCGCAAAAAGCGCAAAGTCTATATATGATTTTTCCCGGGCTATTAAAACCTTTTCGTTAAAACGTTCAATTGTACATGTAACAGGAATCACATTCGGCATATCGGCGATCATTGTAATTCCGCCCATTGCAGCCGCAATACTGCCTGTTTCAAAATCTTCCTTTTCTGTAAGACCGGGGTCACGAAAATGCACATGTGCGTCTATAATGCCGGGAAGAACATGTTTGCCTTTAGCGTCATAAATTTCATCTGCTGTGTCAGAGGCATCTAAAATGCCTTTTTTTATTATCTTTCCGCCGCTTACAGCAATATCCAATGAACTATTGTCCTGCGGCGTTACAAGGATTCCGTTTTTAATAATTAAATCATAATGCATAATTAATTATAATATACCTTAATCGTAAAAAAGGCAAAGCCCATAAACCTTTTTTACTCCGCCTTCTTTTAAAACCTGTGAACATACCTCCATGGTAGAACCTGTGGTTATTACATCATCAATAATAAGAACTTTTTCAGGAACTTGTCCGTTTAGATATATCCGCCCTTTTAGATTTTCAAGCCGTTCAGTACGGTTCAGTATCTTTTGTACTTTTGATTTCCGCCGTTTTAAACATCTGGATACTTTTATATCTTTTGTCTTTTCAAGCCGTTTAATAATCGTATTAACCTGATCCCATCCTATATCTTTAATTTTTCCGGGTCTAGGAGGAACAGGAACAATTACAGCTTCTTTTAACTCTGGATTAATATTTATTACTTCCATTATCTTTTCCGAAAAAAAAGCAGCCAATGTTATATTTTTTTTAAATTTATAAGATGTTAATAATTTCCTGTATTTTCCTGTATACGGATAAATTTTCCAAAGCCTGTCATATGTTTTTATTTCCGGTTCATTTTCATTTGAAATTTTCCGGCAGCTTAGGCATAAATCAATTTCTGAAAATAGCGGTTTTCCGCAAATACTGCATTTTTTTCCGGTTTCAGGATTTAAGAAACTGCGGCAATTTCTGCAAAGACCGTAAAAAATATCATCTGAAGAATATAAATTTATTCCGCATAAAGCGCAGAAGTTAGGAAAAAGAAAGTTTTTTAAAACGTTAGTCAAACAATGAAGGTTCTGTTTTACTGTCATTTTCATTTATTGTCCGCTTTTTTTTCTTTTCATGAAGATTAATAAAAGTTTCACTTTCATTTTGGGTTTCACTTTCTTTTTTTGTACTTATTAACCCGGGTTTTGGCAGGTTTGAATTTAAAAGCAGATCCATGGTTAAACCGGCATCTCTTTCTTTTAAAACAGCCATAATCTGATCCGCTCTTTGTAAAACATTACCGGAAATACCTGCAAGTTTTGCAACATGAATGCCGTATGAATCATCTGCGCAGCCTTCTTTAAGCTTGCGTAAAAAAACAATTTTTTCTCCGTATTCCAAAACTTCCATGGAGCGGTTTGCCAGTTTTGGGTGCGATAAAAGCGAAAGCTCATGAAAATGCGTAGCAAAAAGCGTTCTGCATCCTATACGGTTTAAAAGTTCTTCGCTTACAGCCCAGGCAATTGAAAGACCGTCATTTGTTGCAGTTCCCCTGCCCACTTCATCCATTATTACAAGGCTTTTATCCGTTGCAGTATTTAATATAAAAGCCGTTTCATTCATTTCTACAAGAAAGGTAGATTCGCCGCGTGTTAGATTGTCAGATGCTCCAACTCTGCAGTAAATACGGTCGCACAGCCCAATTTGCGCATCAGAAGCAGGCACAAAACTTCCAGCCTGAGCCATAATAACAATAAGTGCTGCAGAACGCAAATATGTCGATTTTCCCGCCATATTGGGGCCTGTAATCATGGCAAAAGATATTTTTCCTTCTTCGTTATTTAAAGAAATATTATTGGGAATAAATTCCCCTCTGCCTAGATGAGCTTCTACAACAGGATGCCGCCCGTCAATTATTTCCAGGTTTCCGCTATTATCCAATTTGGGGCGTACCCATCCCCTTATAGAAGCCGCTTTTGCCAATGATTGGGCGGCATCCAGTTCTGCAAGGCGAAGCGCAGCGCCAGACAGAAATACAATCATCTTTTTTGCTTCATCGCGAAGATCAAGAAAAAGTTTTTTTTCCAGATCTGTTATTTTTTCTGATGCGCCGTTTATATCCGATTCCAGAGCGGCAAGCCGTTCAGTTGAATATCTTTCTCCGCCGGCAATGCCCTGTCTTCTTATAAAATGTTTAGGTACTTTTTCAAGATTGGTTTTTGTTACTTCAAAGAAATAACCAATTAACCTGTTATAACGTATTTTTAAACTTGTTATTCCTGTTTTTTCACGTTCTTCTTCAAGGTACTGTTCAAGAATCTGCCTGGAATTATCCTTTATTTTTTTTAGAGAGTCCAATTCCTCGTTAAAACCGTCTTTTATTAAATTTCCTTCGCTTAATAAAATTGAAGGATCATCTTTTATTCCTTTTTCTAAAAGTTCCTGCAAATTAACAAGATTATTTAAACTTCCGGCATCAAGATTTACATCGCTTTCAAAGAGAATATCCGTATCCTGATTCGTTTTTAAATTGGACAACGGTAAATACTTGTTATTAATTTCGTTAAATACGGCAATTGCATTTTTTACTGCAAGCATATCACGGCCGTGTGCCCTGTCCATTGCAAGCCTTGAGTTAAGACGTTCAAGATCAGGCAGTTTTCCCAAAAGATCGCGTAATTTGCTTAACAACCCCTGATCACGGTAAAGTTCTTCCAGAAGATTCAAACGGTTATTAATTTTTTGTAAATCCCTAAGCGGATGCAATATACGTCTTTTTAAAAGTCTTCGCCCCATTGAACAGCGCGTCTCATCCATTACTTCCAAAAGCGAAAACCGCACATTCCCGTCTCTTTGATTTCCGGTTAGTTCTAAATTACGCTGACTTGCTTCATCAATGCCCATATATTCGCTGTCATGATAAACTTTTAATGTCCTAACATGAGGAAGAAGGCTTTTCGAAGTAGTATCAATATATTCGAGTAACGCGCCTGCAGAAACAATTTCTGCGCTGTGCGTATCCAATCCAAAACTTTTTAAGTTTGCAGTACCAAACTGTTTTTCCAGCCTTATTTTGGATTGCACAGGATCAAAAAGCCAATCTGCAAGGCGGTTAAGAACAAGACCGTTTCTGTCATATACTGCAGAAGCAATATTGGAATTTTCTTCCAGAAGCGATTCCTGAATAAGCATTTCTTTAATGGACAAACGTTCAAGTTCCTGGCGCAATATTTCGCTTTCCTGCGGAAAACTTGTAGAAAAAAACTCGCCCGTAGAAATATCAATATAAGAAAAAGAAAGATCTTTATTAAAAGAGGTTAAACAGCAAAGATAATTGGAACTGCCCTTGTCAAGGAAATCTTCGTCAACTGTTGTGCCGGGAGTAATTACTTCAACTACATCGCGTTCAACAACTTTGGCGCCTTTTACAGGAGCTGTAAGCTGTTCGCAAACAGCTATTTTTTTTCCAAGTTTTAAAAGACGGGCAATATAAGTACGCGCCGCATGATACGGAACACCGCACATAGGAAGACCGTTCCGGCTTGTAAGAGTAAGATTTAATAAAGCAGATACCTCGATAGCGTCTTCTGCAAACATTTCATAAAAATCACCAAGCCGGAAAAATAAAATATTCCCAGCCTGCTGCCTTTTTATTCGCCTGTATTGCTCGAGCATTGGACTGGTTTTGGATAAGTCCATATTGATAAACCTAATCTTTTAGTTTCTGTTCCTTGTCTGTAAACTTTGAATTAATCTGTCTGTTATATCAACAGTAGGACTATTCCAAACAATGCCTGGTGTATTTTTTATGTCAAAAACAACAGAAAATCCTTCGCTTTCTCCGATAAAACGTATTTCGTCATGCACCTGCGATAAAAAAGAACCTGACTGCATAAGCTGAGCTCTTTGTCTTTCCAGTTCTGCCATTCTGTCATTAAAAAACACTCTTAAATTTTCGCTTCTTGTGTTAATTTGCGTTTCAAGCCTTATCATTTCTGTTTGATCATCACGGGCAATCGCATCTGCATGCCTGCTTCTTAATGCATTAATGTCATTAGTCATTCTGTCTATATCGCGCTGAACCCTTGCCGCCCGTTCTTCAAACTCCCTTACTGCGCGGGATTCCCTGAAAAATGTTGTATAAACACGCGGTAAATCCACTATAGCTATTCTGGTTATCGACTGGCCAAAAGAAAATCCAAAACATACTACGCTTAACAATAAAAAGAAAATAACACGTTTAATCATACAAACCACCTCTAATAAGATATTACAAATGACATAACCAGATCCATTCCTGCGAAAGGATCATGTCTATTTCCAAACAGAGCGCCTGGAACCCATCTGACATTTCCGTCTTCAACAAAAAACCGTTTTACCAAGCTTAAGCGGATTGGGAACTGAGGCATTGTAAATCTGAAACCGCCTCCGTAGCCGAATCTTAAATTTTCTATTGTAAAGTTAGAAGTATTTCTGCTGTTATAGCCGAAATAATAACCTTGATCTGTTTCTACACCTGCCGCATCAAAGAAAAAATCCCATGCAAGGATTCCGCGTACCAAAGGTATGCGCAATTCAACCCAGCTGTCTAAAAGCAAGAGACCTTTGTTTCTGTATTCACTGCTCCATCCTCTTCCAATGAACATACCGTCTACTGCAAGTTTATTTGCATCTTCAATTACCGGAGTTAAAGAACCGGCATTACGCCCCATTTGTTTTAAAATTGTTGATAATCCAACATGCATTGCCAGAACACCTCTGAAACTCCAGGTATCAGTTACAGGCAGGTTAAACAAAGTATGAAAATACTGAGCTTTTGTATCAGTTCTTAAATAATGTTCTCTTTCTGCATTAAATAAACCAAACATTCCAAAACGCTGATAAAGGAAATAACCTCTTGAAGGATCAAAGAATATATCACGTTGATCAAGAGAAAGGCCGAGCCACAATGAATTCTTCGGTGTCCATGTATTATTTCCTTCCCTTAATGCAGGGTCAAACGGCCTGTATAAATCGCCGTCATAAAAATTATTAATCATACCAAAACGTGTACCGCCGCTTATGCTGAAAATCCCCAAAAGCGTTGACCAGCGGTAACCGGAAGAAAGACCTGTGGACAAATACCATTGTTCATAAGTCATTAAATAATCTCTTGTTGGAATCCTGTTAAACCTGTCGTATTCTTCTATGGATATAAATCCGTCAGGATATGCATATTCTTCGTTTCCTTCAAAAAACGGAGATTGGTTATTCATTGTTGCAAGTCTTTTTGAATAATTTGCAGAAAAGTCCACACCCAAAGAAAGCGGAAGGCCAAATGCCCATCTGTGAAGATAATTTACTGTAACAGATGTTGTATCAATAATGGATGAATTTACTTCGATTCCCATTTCGTTGCCGGTTCCGGAAATATTACGGTCATTCCATTTAATTAAACCGGATATCGGGAATGTTTCAGGATCTACGCTTCCAGAAAAAGTAAGACCAAACTGAACATCTATGGTTGGCTGTTCTTCTACAGTAAAAACCAAATCCATAAGATTTTCTGTACTGCCTGGAAGCGTATCAGGAATGATCATGGAAAAATACTGCAGGTTATAAAGATTCCTCATTGCATCCATAACTTTTGCTTTGGAAAAAATATCTCCCGGCTCCAGCGGTATTTCCCTTAATATTACTTCTGTATTGGTTTTGTTGTTTCCGATAACAATAATGTTTTCTATGTAAGCTCTGCTTCTTTCTACAATGGTAATATGAATAGAAAGCACGTTAGTCTGATAATCCTTCTGCGGTGCCCTTAAAATTGAATTAAAAATAAATCCATTTTCGAAATAAATATCAGCTACACGCTGCAAATCCATTTCTACTCTTGACATATTTACTATATCGCCGGTTTTGTGCGTAACAAGCCTGGAAAGCTGATCAGAAGAAAAGATCGAGTTGCCCTCGAATGTAACTCCGCCGAATCTGAACTCGGGGCCTTCATCTATCATAAAGGTTAATACCAGATTTGTTCTTTTGTCGTCTGTACTGTATGAGCGCGTAACGTCTCTTACAATCGCATCGACAAACCCGCGGTCATGATAATATTTGGTTATTGTTTCCCTGTCTGCAATTAGTTTGGCTTCCTGAAAAGCGCCGTTATTAAGAAGAGACCTTGCTTTTAAAGAAAGCTGATTTCTTAATGTGTTATCCGAAAACCTTGAGTTCCCCTGGAACTGAATGCTTGAAATGGATATTCTTTCGTTTTCTGTTATATGAAAATTAAGCGTAATGCCGGAATCTCTTGCCTGCCCTTCGGATGAAGTAACTGTTACATTCGGATAGCCTTTTTCCAGATACTTGCTGATTATTGCATCTATGTCCGCGCGAACTTTTGCCTGATTATAAATATCATTAACTTTGGAACTTATTACATCCAAAAGCTCATTGCGCCTTAACCCTGAATTTCCAATAAAATTTATACGGCTTATAAAAGGACGTTCAACAACGGTAAACCTTATTACTACTTCACTGCTGTCTGCGCCGTAACGTAAAATGCTGGGTTCTATACGATCAAAATATTCCAGAGCATATAGCCTGCCCTGAATTTCCCAGAAAATTGTATCGTTGAAATTCCGTCCTTTAAATGGATTCATCAGAGCTTCAAGTTCATTCTGGGAAACGTTTCTTAAACCGGTAAAAACAATATCCCTAATTGGTCTTCCCTGAAACCATTCATCCTGGGTTTCCTGAGAAAATCCCCAAACAGAAGTAAATAACAATAAGACAGCAAAAACCCTAAATTTCATCTGATCTCCTAAAATGACATACTCCAGCTTAGAGTAATTGAATTATCGTTTACCCACCAGTTTTGAGGGTGATATGGGAAAAAATCCCAACGGATATTAACAAACGGACTCTGTAATTCGATTCCAATATCCGGTTCAAACCTTAAACCATCAAATACAAGGCTGTTTTCGTCATATCTCATAGTAAGCATACCATGAATGAACATATGCTGTCCTATGTACTTTCCTATAAAAACAGTTGTATTATCAAAATAGTTACCTACTCTGGTTTCTCTGTCAACGGGGGTCTCACCCCTTCCTGCCGCGCTGGAAACTACAAGATTGTTTATAAATCTTGTCCTGACGCTGAACATATCAACTTTCAGTGTATCTCTAACCTGTTTTTCAAATTGTCTGAAAAATACAAATTGAGATAAAACATCCGAGCTTGCTATAACCTGCGCCAGAAGGTCTGTAGTTGATGTAAGCAATAAACGCTGCGCAAGCTCTGTGTTATCTTCTCCCTGAACATTGAAATTCTGCCCTAAAATTGAATAAATTTCAAGCTGGGTCAAGCTTGGTCTTGCTTCAAAACGGGGTTCAAAACTCAGTAAAGGCTGATTATCTACAATCATTGATATTGTTACAGGCCCGGATTCAGCTCTATCCCTGATTTCCGCCCTTACGCTAAAGAGCGGATCAAAAGATGTTTCATTTTCTTTAAAAACAATATTTCCCTGACGGATAAAAAAGCTTCTGTCAAAATAATAAATTTCGCCGGATCTTATCCTTACATTGCTGTCCAGAGAAAACTGCCCTGCCTGTGTATCTGCCAATATATGAATAACGGTTCCCCTTTCCGGGTTTGCCTTGATAATCGGGTTTACATTAGGCCAGACAAATTCTACCATAGAGCCGGCAGTTACGGTTAAATCAACAAATGAATGAAGAAGAGCCTGCGGTGTGTTTTGTGAAGCTATATCTTCGATATTTAACCCCAACTCGGCATCGTTGGAAAAAAGATTCCCGTTAAGATCTATACTTCTGTTTATTCCGTCATATGTAATATTAAGATTTCCCGAAGCATTTCCGTTAGCCAAAAATCCTGTTATGTTAAAATTATACGGAACAGGAATATCTCTTGGAATAACAATATTTAATCCAATACCGATAGGATACCAGTTTTGAAAAATGAACCATCCCGATACAGTGCCGCCGCCGTTTCCGCAAAGTGTATCAACAGGGCCGAATGTCATTTCGTATCCTTCTGCCAAATAACTGAAAGGCACTGTTCTAATATCTTCGCTTATGTATCCCGGAACCTGAACGCGAAGACTTGCTGCCCTGCCAGTGCCGTGATATTCCGGGCTTAAAACAGGGCCTCTTACATTCATATGTCCTGTAAGATAACCAGAAACAATATTAAAGTCTTTTCCCAAATCTACAAGAGAATATAATGTTGATAAATCGATAAAATAATTATTGCAATATGCATCAATAATTCCGTTTTTTAATGTTCCTGCAAAAGCGCCGCGTATTGGAAGAGGAGCAGAAAGACCTGCAAAAAAATGACCTTCAGAATCCATTTCAATTCTAATCATGTCATTTATGCCGCCGGAAAAAGAATATGCCCCGTTGTCACCTGAAAAGATAAAAGCAAATCTGTCATGCCTTAAATGTCCATGCTGAACATCATTTATAAAAAGAGTACCGTTAAAATTATCTGTTATTTCTGTTATATTCAGCCATGAATTAATACTTTTAAAATTAACATCCAGTTCAATTCTGCCTTCAAAATTTCGCTTTAATCCAAAACCGTTAAAATCAGCTCTGGCGTATGCAAAACCTTCTTCGCGGTTAATGCGGAACTCCGGTATTTCAGCTCTGGTTCTTGCATATTCAAGCCTTAAATTATTCACAAGTATTTCATCATTGTTAAGGTTAACCGCTACTGAGGCATAAATGTTATCGTTTCCCGCAATTGTGTGAAAAGAAGAAATATTTATATGGGCATCAAAATCATTTACAGAATCCCATGATATAACCGTATCAGCGCTTAAAATCATATAATTTGTATTAGTTAAATAACGGTGCAGATGCATGTTTGAAACCGCAGCCTGAACTTCCGCTTTTTCGTCAATTAGAGTTCCTTCAAGATAATAAAACTCGCCGTTTTCATTTTCGTCTTTTATGTTAAGCAGAAAATCAACATATGAAAAATCTGAATTCCAGGATAAACCGGCGTTTCCAAAAAGAGATCCTCTTATATCATTAATTGAAATTTCAGTGAAGCTGGCTCCATCCTGATCTGCAGTACCGGAAATAACCAAAAAATCCATATCATCCTGTGTATTAATACTGCGGACAGCAAAACGATTAACATCCAGCGCCCAAAAATTGATAGAACTGTATCTTAAAGTGCTGTAAAAATTTAAATAATAAGTCTGCGATAATAAATAAACAGGATAATTTATACCTTCGATATAACCTGATAACCCTCCGAAATTATCTATATCGCCGTAAACATGAAGGCCGTTATTATCGCGAATAATTAATGTAGTTCTGTCAAAAATTTGACCGTCTATTTGCCATGCCAAATCCATATAACTTGCATTAATTGCAAATATCAGTTCACTGGGATTGGAAAAATTGGAATTTGCAGTTATAAGAAAATCTTTATTATCGCGGGATAAAATGCCTTCTGTTAAGTTAAACTGATGATCCGTTCCGGTTAATGAAAGCATTCCCTGGGTATTTCCGATGTTAAATCTTAAACTTGGAGCATTATAAACAAAATTGTTAAAATCGGTAGAAAAGAAGATCTCTGTATTAACAAAAGACCTTTGCAGTAAACTCCTTGGCGTTCCAGCCCTTGGTAAAAAACCTGTAAATGGCCTGAAAAATTCTGATATTTCATATAAAGAGACAGAATCCAGCATTAAAGACGCTTCTAATTGCCTTGGATTAACATTATAAACGGCATCAAGGAAAACAGCTCCATCGTTATGTGAAAAAACAGAGATAGAAACTGCCAAATCTTTTTCAGACGGATATAAATAAATATCCAGTATATCAATTTTAGCGTTTGCAATTGATATGTTTTCCGATGATATATAAATTTCTTTTTCGTTATTGGTTACATTGAATACTGCAGAAAGTTCATCTCTGGCGCTTAAACTGAATCTGTTAAAAATTAATGTTCCTCTGGGTTTTAAAGGTTCTAATTCTATACTTCCTGAATACGTTACACTTCCCTGAAAAAGACCGGCTTTTGCAGTTCCAGGCGAAGAGCTTATATAAAAATCATTTATGTTAATTATTTTGTCATTTCCCTGTAAACGTATAATAAATGAATCATTAAAATACGATGAACCGCCCGCAGATAATTCTTTGTTTTCTCCGGTTAAATCGGCATGATAAGAAAAACTTTTTATTTTAGTGTCAAAATAAAAAGAAATAATTCCATTTATAGTCATTCCGAGCAAATGGCTTGCATCTTTCCAGTTATCGGAAAAATTGATAATGCTGCCAGTTATAAATTCATTAAAATCTGCATCAGTATAAAAAGAACCTGTATTAAAATTATAACTTATATTGTATTCAAAAGAATCAATTTCCGGCGGCTTTGATAATTTAACAGTATTATCAATGAAAGATAAATCCGAACTGAATGGAAGGACATTAAAAAGAAGATTTGGGTTTCCGATTGTCTGCAAAGGCGGATTAAAAAAAGAAACATTTTTTCTTACAACATCCTGTTCATAACAGTTAATATAAAAAAAGGAAATTAACCCTAATGCTTCCTGCATTTTGTTATCTGAAACTATATCTATACCTATATCTGTCCTTAGTATTATTGCTTTACCGGATAAAATATTCTGTTTGTATTCGGCTGCTAATCTGCCGTTTACATGCAGTTTTCCTTCTTCTTCGCGGATGTTTAAATTTAAACCGTCAATTTGATACACAATATTTGTGTCAGAAAGGGAAAAAAAACCGCCGCGTATCTGATAATCAGCGTCTTTCGGCAGGAATTCTGTTATTCGCTGAAATGGCAAATCATCGTTTTTTGTTTCTGGCTGTGTATTATCAATATTAATTAAGGATAAAAAGAAATTAAAAGTATCTTTATCTCTTATTGTATCTATCTGTAAAACAGGTCTGTCAATTCTAACTGTATGAATAAAAGTTTTCTTGTTAAGGAGTATTTCAAGAACGGAAAATTCAATTTTTATACGCTGAACAGTAAAAAAAGTTTCATCGTTTTTATAAAATCTTAGATTCCGGATATCGAAAGAGCCGAAAAAAGCAGGACGTATCGATGAATAACGTATATCCATTCCGGTAATTTCTTCCAGTTCATGTATAAAATTATCACGGATATTCTGCATTTCATGGCTTAAACCTGCCTGAACCGGCTGCAAAGTCAAAATAGAAAGGGTAATCAGCCCAAAAAAGATGAGTAATTTTATATAAAATGAACGAGGAAGTCTCTTTTTCCCGTTTTTTTCGATAAAAATTGACATTATATACTTAAATTATAACACTTTTAATAAATAATTGTAACCAAATGTCCGTAAATTAACTAACAAGAATGAATATTATTTCTAATTTCGCCGTTTTAGAAGGCGGTGACGGAAGCGGTACTACTACTCAATTAACTTTACTCATGGAAAGAGTAAAAAAATCAGAGAAAAACATCTTTTTTTCAACTTTTGAGCCTACAGCTAGCCCAATCGGAAAATTAATCCGCCAGGCGCTTAAAAAAGAACTGTTTATTACTCCTCAAACCCTGGCTTTTCTTTTTGCTGCAGACAGAAATGAACATTTACACGGCAAAGATGGAATTATAAAGCAGGTAAACAGCGGTAAACTTGTAGTAAGCGACAGATATATTCTGTCCTCGCTTGTTTATCAGGGTATTGAATGCGGAATAGAACTCCCCTCTCTTTTAAATTCACAATTTGATGTTCCCGAAATAACTCTGTATCTGGATATAGAGCCGGAAATTGCTCTTAAAAGAGTAAAAGGGCGCGGCCAGCTTGAGATTTATGAATATCAGGAATTCCAGGAAAAGGTAAGGAATCTTTACAAAGACCTTATCGAAAAATACCGGCAAAAAGGCGCACGAGTCGAAATTATAGATGCATCAAAAAGCGCCAATGAAGTTTTTGAACAGGTATGGAGCATAATCTCACAAATGCCGATATTAAAACAGTGAAAAAGATCGTATTTAAAGCTGCAGCCATTCTTTTTATGATTCTGCTTGCAACTCCTGCAAACAGCTATTTTGTCACATACAAAGAACAATTTTACAGGCTTTTCCATGTCCACTACATTCAATACCCGGATGATTCCATGGAAAATATTTATTGGCTTGAACATGCTTTAAAGGCAGATTTTGCCAATCCATTATATGCGCTTGCAGTTATTGAAAATGAAATCCAGTGGGAAAAATACCGTTATCTTTTTACAATGCACATTTACATTAAATTGATAGAACAATACATTTTTTTGGGAAATAAATATAACAAACGTAATGCGTATTTTTATAATGCTCCCTGGAGAGATCAAAATCTGGAAAGCCTTGATATGGCGGAAAAATGCTACCGCGCCGCACTTTCTTATTGGGATGATGTTCTCTATTGGGCAGGCAAAGCAAATGAAAGACGATTCAGGTGGATAGACCTTCCCCGCGTTCAGTTCTGGCAGGACGAAGCATTCAGAATAGAAAACGGCACGCTTAATTATGCAAGAACATTAAACAGAGAGCTTTTATTACTGCAGAATGTCCGCGAAAGATTTCAGAATATGGAAACATATTATTTAATCGAAAATACATCCGAATAATTTTTAAAAAAGTTCACCCTGGCTTGATTTATTCTTATTAATTTTGGCTTTTGGTTCGCTCTTTGTTTCTATTTTAGATTCAGTTCCGTTATTAATAAATTCTGAAAACTTGTCTTCGTTTATTATTTCTATTCCAAGTTCTATAGCTTTTTTATTTTTTGATGAACCCGAACTATTGTCGTTTGTTACAAGATAAGAAAGCCCTTTAACAACAGAAGATTTTACCTGTGCTCCCAGATTTTTTACTTTTTCTTCCGCCTCGCCGCGTTTCATTGTTTTTAATTCACCTGTAAAACAAAAAGATAAATTCCGCAAAGGCTGGGTTTCCGGCGGCGGCGGCAAAGCTATACTTATAACGCCTTTTTTTAAAACTAGATCCATTTCTTCTTTGTTTTCTTTTAACCCTTCTGTTATAATATTTGCAGTTATTTCTCCGATGCTGTGAATCGAAGCTAAATCCGCAGGTGAAGCGTTCCGCAGTAAATCCAGTGTATCAAAACCCGCCGCCGCAATTTTTTCCATAGTGGTTTCTGCTATTCCTTCCAGGTCAAAACCTGCAATAAAAACAGAAAGAGGCAATTCACGTTTTGTCTGAATATGGCGGATAACTTTTGCAGCCGACAGTTCTCCCATTCTTTCGTATAATTCCAGTTCTTCTGTTTTTAAATCATAAAGTTCATGTATTTTTCTTACATTTTTTTCGAATAATTGTTTTATTAATTTATCTCCAAGCTCCCGGATATCAAGTACTTTTACCCATTTTTCAAGCCGGTGTAAGAGACGTTTTGAACAATCAGGATTGGGGCAATAAAGCCTTGTTCCTGCATCAATAAGCTTTTCGTTACAAGCGGTACAAACATCCGGAAAAACAATTTCCTGAGTATCTTTTTTTGTTTGAACCGGCGCTAAACCTTCAATTTTTGGGATTATTTCGCCTCTTTTTACAACAGAAACTATAGACCCTATTTTTAAACCCATGGAGCGGATCATATCCGGATTATTCAGGTTAGCTCTTTTAACAGTAGTTCCTGCAAGCCTTACAGCCTCTACAATTCCAATAGGCGTATATGTTGCACCGGATTCACTCCAAATAACCTGTAAAAGTGTGCTAAAAGCAGTCTCCAGTTCAAACTTAAAAGCAATTTGTTTTTCCGGACGCGCTTTGCGTAGATCAGACATATCAGTTTCCATATTTTTAATTACAAGACCGTCGATATCAAAAGGCAGTTTTTCCCTAAGCGCCGAAACATCATCACGGTATTTAATTACTTCTTCCGGAGTTTTAAATACTTTTGCTTCTGTTATGTTAAATTTAAGCTCTTCCAGCCATTTTAATTTATCAAATTCATTTTTAAAATAATCATCGTTATTTAAGGCAGCCGCATCATAAACAATAACCTGCAAATCTTCACAGCCTTCGCCGTCTTTGCGGCGCATGATGCCGTTAGCGGCATTGCGGCAGTTTGCTTTTTGCGCATATTTGGTTTCCCTTACAAGATGAAGCATTATAACTTCACCTCTTATGCCGCCTGTGAAAGGTACATTAAGTTTTTGAACAACGCCGTTCATGCGCCGCGCATTGGAAGTAATATCATCACCTATGATTCCGTCTCCGCGTGTGACAGCCCGTGTTAATAAACCTTTTTCATACTGCAATTCCAGACTCGCGCCGTCCAGCTTGTACTGAACAAGAAAAGTATCAATTTTTCTTTTTTTTACCCATGTTAAAAATTCATCATGGTTAGATGCTTTATCCTGGCTTCCCATGGGAATAAGATGTTTAGCTTTTGGAAATCCATCTGCGTCCGGAGCGGCTCCTACCTTTTGCAGTACAATGCTGTCCGGCTTTATCGATTTTAATTCATCCCAAAGAAGATCAAACTCTCCGTCAGAGATCTCTGCCTCTCCGTTATAATAAGAAACCTGATATTTTTTTATTAACTCTTCAAGTTCTTTTATTCTTTGTTTGGCCGGATTCATTTTAATAATATAAGTTTAATTGCCGGCATTTCTGGCAACGCGAAAACCTACATAAAACATTCTAAAAGTCGGGCGGTTTCCAAAACGGTATGCGCTGCGGCATTGAGAAGCAGGAAAATCCCAGCATCCGCCGCGGTAAACACGCCTTGTTCCGTTTGCAGGGCCTATCGGATTAACTTTTGGCTCTGCAGTATAATTTTCCATCCAATCCCAGCACCATTCAAGAACATTTCCGTGCATATCATAAAGACCCCATGCGTTTGGAATCTTTTGCCCAACAGGGAAAGTAGAACGGCTTAATGTAACAGGATCCCTTGTATTACCTCTGTGCCAGCCGGCATCATCAACATTATCTCCGGAATAAAAAGGCGTTTGGGTTCCTGCTCTGCAGGCATATTCCCATTCTGCTTCTGTAGCCAAGCGGTATCCGTTTGCTTCGCGGTTCCATGTTACATTTGTACCCTGGATTGTATAAACAGGAGTTAAACCTTCCGCTATACTTCGTTTGTTGCAATATTCAATTGCATTAAACCATGTTACCTGATCCACAGGTTTGTTTGGATCCCTGTGGTTTTGATGACTTGGGTTAACACCCATAATTTCTTCGTATTCAGCCTGGGTAACAGGAAACTTTGCCAGGTAAAAAGAATTAACAGTAACCCGGTGCTGAGGGCTTTCATCGGTCATGTGTCTTCCCGGTTCGTCTTCCGGGCTTCCCATAAGAAAGGTTCCCCCGTTAATCAATATCATTGAATTCTGAACCTGGGAATAAACCAATTGCAATGAAAAGGCGGATATTAAGAAAATAATTGTTAAAAACTTTTTAATATTCATATAGTCATTATACATAAAATATTTTATAATGCCAATAGAGGTAATCCGGCATGAGCATTTATGAATTATACGTAGAAAAAAAAGAAAAATATGCAAGCGAAGCTGCATTTTTAGCTGCAGATTTGCGTCAAATACTTAAAATCAATAATATAACAGCTGTAAGGCTCATTAATCGTTACTTTGCAGGAAATATTACTGAAAAAGACTTTGAAAATGCAAAAACTACTGTATTTTCAGAGCCTCCGGTCGATAACATTTACGATAAACTCCCCTCTTTTGATGATTTGCCCGGTAAAAGCCGTTTTTTTGTTATGGAATTTCTGCCGGGGCAATTCGATTTTTATGCTGATTCCTGTTCTGAATGTATAATGCTGTTTACCGGAAAAGAAAAACCAATTATTCAATATTCAAGGATAGTTGTAATTTACGGCGATATAACTGACAGTGATTTTTTCCGTATTAAATCATGGCTTATAAATCCTGTAGAAAGCCGCGAAACTTCCTTAGAGATACCGTCTGTTTTGATTCACAAATATCCGGAACCAGGCGATATATCAATTTTAGACGGCTTTATTTCTCTTTCAGATGATGGTCTTCTTAATCTGCAAAAAAATATGAATCTTGCAATGGACTTATCCGACTTAAAGTTCTGCCAGGAATATTTCCGCGATAGCGAAAAACGAAATCCGAGCATTACAGAGATTCGCGTACTTGATACTTACTGGTCAGATCACTGCCGTCACACAACTTTTTTAACCGAATTAAAAGAAATTCAAATTGATGATAAGGACATCCGCGAAAGCTACGAAAAATATCTTTCCTTACGGGAATCTGGCGGCAGGAAAAATAAACCTGTTACATTGATGGATATTGCAACAATCGGAGCTAAGACATTAAAAAATAAAGGGCTTTTAAACAGCCTGGATGAATCAGAAGAAATTAATGCATGTTCAGTTAAAATTAAAGTTGATGTAAACGGTAAAAATAAAGATTGGCTTTTAATGTTTAAAAATGAAACGCATAATCACCCTACAGAAATTGAGCCGTTTGGCGGTGCAGCAACATGCCTTGGCGGAGCGATAAGGGATCCTCTATCTGGACGCGCTTATGTTTATCAGGCAATGCGGATAACAGGCGCTGCCGATCCTTTAAAAGATGCAGCTTTAACATTGCAGGGAAAACTTCCTCAGATTAAAATCTGCAGAACTGCCGCCGCAGGTTACAGTTCTTACGGCAATCATATAGGGGCTGCGACAGGTCTTGTTCACGAGATTTACCATCCCGGTTATGCGGCAAAACGCATGGAACTTGGCGCAGTAATTGCGGCAGCGCCTGCCGAAAATGTCGTTAGAAAAACACCAACACCAGGTGATGTTGTAATTCTTCTCGGAGGAAGAACAGGACGCGACGGCATTGGCGCTGCAGCAGGTTCATCCAAATCGCACACAATAAGTTCTCTGGAGACCTGCGGCGCAGATGTACAAAAAGGAAATCCGCCGGAAGAACGCAAAATAGTTAGGCTCTTCCGTAATCCTTCTGTTACAAAATTAATAAAGAAGTGCAACGATTTCGGAGCAGGAGGCGTAAGCGTTTCTGTAGGCGAACTTGCAGACGGCCTTGAAATAGATTTAAACAAAGTATCACAGAAATATGAAGGACTTAACGGCACCGAGATTGCAATCAGCGAAAGCCAGGAACGAATGTCCATTGTAATTGCAAAAAAAGATATAAAAGCATTTTTTGCTCTTGCAGCCGAAGAGAGCCTTGAAGCAGAAGTTATAGCCGAAGTTACAAAAGAAAAAAGACTTAAAATGAACTGGAATGGAAAAACTATTGTTAATATATCAAGAGAATTTTTAAATTCCAACGGCGCAGGAAAATCCGCTAAAGTTCATATAAAAGAAAATCATGAAATAGAAAAGCTGAAAAACAGCGAAACAGTTTATAACAGTTTAAATATTTATGAAAATTTTATAGGCAGCCTTAATATTTGCTCGCAGAAAGGGCTTATTAACGGTTTTGATTCCAGTATTGGAGCTTCTACTGCTGTTGCTCCGTTAGGCGGCAAGTATCAGCTAACGCCGGCGCAGTCCATGGCAGCAAAAATTCCTGTTTTAAACGGCGATACTCACACCTGTTCTTTAATGTCATGGGGATTTGATCCTGTTTTATCTTCTGTAAGTCCGTATCACGGCGCAATTTTTTCTGTGGTTCATTCAATAGCAAAGATTATTGCGGCAGGAGGAAACAGAAAAAAAAGCTGGCTTACTTTTCAGGAATACTTTGAAAGACTAAGAGACGATCCTGTTCGCTGGGGAAAACCTTTTTCTGCATTGCTTGGCGCGCTTGATGCGCAAATTGGGCTTGAAATTGCGGCAATTGGCGGTAAAGATTCAATGTCCGGAAGTTTCAGCGTATCTGATACAGAAAATATCGATGTTCCCCCTACTTTGGTTTCCTTTGCGGTTTCAACCGTTAAACTGGATAACATTATTACACCAGAGTTTAAAAAACCGGATAGTTTTGTTTATTTATTAAATCTGCCGTTTTCTATGTATGAAAAGATTGATTATTCAAAACTTGCAGATTTTTTTGATACAATAGAAAAACTTAATGCCGAAGGCAAAGTTAAATCATGCTGGGCATTGGGTAATGGCGGCACTGCAGAAGCAGTTTTAAAAATGTGTATGGGTAACCGTATTGGTTTTAAAACAGAAAAAGATCTTTATTCAGATAAAGGTTTTTCCGGTTTTATTATCGAAACTTATGAAGCTCTATCCAATGATGTTTTAAGCTTTAAAACGGCTTCTATCGAATTATACGGCAGAACAACTGCAGAATTTTCACTTATTACCAAAAGTTTCAATGTATCACTTGATAAGCTGCAAAAAATCTGGGAGAACACACTTGAACCTGTTTATGCCAATTTAATTAATCAGGATGGAAAAACAGAATTGCTTAAATCCGGTTCAGAAACGGTTAAACTGCCTCTTTCGTCTTTTAAAACAAAAAAACCGGAATTTTTAATACCTGTTTTTCCCGGAACCAACAGCGAGTATGATGCCGTAAAAGCTATAGAAAAAGCAGGAGGAAAAGCAAAAGTATTTGTTGTACAAAACCTGTCTCCTTTACAGATAACAGAAAGTATAAAAAGATTTGAAAAAGCTTTAAAAAATACGCAGGTTTTGTTTTTTCCCGGCGGATATTCTTTTGCCGGAGAGCCGGCAGGTTCCGGTAAAAACACTGCAGCTTTTATAAGAAATCCTTTGATTTCTTCCGCTGTAATGGAATTATTGCAAAAACGCGGCGGGTTAATCGGCGGAACCGGCAGCGGTTTTCAGGCGCTTTTAAAATTGGGTCTTGTTCCTTACGGAGAAATTATAAACATGACAGAGACTTCTCCAACCCTGACTATTAATACAATAGGACGCTATCAGTGTACGCTTGTAAATACTAAAATAGTTTCGAATAAATCGCCGTGGCTTTCTCATCTGGAAACCGGTTCTGTATATATTGTTCCGGTTTCGCACGGCGAAGGACGTTTTGTTTCAGATGAATCCGTTATCCGCAGTCTTGCAAATAACGGACAGATTGCCTCTCAGTATACAGATTTTGAGGGGAATGTTTCGCAGGATATCAGATTTAATCCGAATAATTCTGATTTTGCAGTAGAAGGAATTACATCTCCGGACGGACGCGTGTTCGGCAGAATGGCGTTTAACGAACGTTATGAAAATGGTCTTTTCAGAAACATTCCAAATATCAGTAAAATGGATATATTTTCCGGCGCTGTAAAATATTTTAGATAAAACTTGTGTTTATAACAGTACTAGTGTTTAAAGTGACGGGTTCCTGTAAAGACCATTGCTATGCCGTATTTATCGCATGCCTCTATTGAAAGTTTATCGTTCATGGAACCGCCGGGCTGAATAATCGATTTTATTCCTGCTTTAGCCGCTTCTTCTACAATATCAGAGAAAGGGAAAAAAGCATCGGATGCTAAAACTCTCGCAGGGTTTCTGTCTTTCCAGGGAAACTTGTCTGTATTTTCTGAAGACGTATTTTTTAGGACAGCGGCGCTTCTTTCCAGAGCCTGTTTTGCCGGCCAAATGCGGTTCACCTGACCGCCGCCGATTCCTGTTGCAGATTGTTCTTTAATAATCATAATTGCATTGGATTTTACAAATGTTACGGCTCTCATGCCGAAGATCATGTCCGGTAAATCATTTTGATCAGGTTTAACTTTTGTAACTACTTCCCATTTTTCCAGGAGGCTTTTATCGCTCTCTTGAACCAAAAGACCGCCGTCTACTGCAATGTATTCATGTTTTTCCTTTGGCGCCTTTTGCAGTTTAATAATTCTTAGATTTTTTTTCTTTTTAAGAATTTCCAAAGCATCGTTATCAAAATCCGGAGCGGCAACAATTTCCAAAAATAATTCTCCAAGTTTTAAAGCAACAGCGGCATCAACTTTTGTATTACAGGCGATTATTCCGCCAAAGATAGAAACGGGATCGCATGCAAATGTTTTTTCGTAGGCTTCTAAAAGAGTATCTCCCAAAGCAATTCCGCAGGGTGTATTGTGTTTAACAGCAACACAGCAGATTTTTCCGCCAGTTGCAAGAGACGGAATCAATTGTTTTAAACCGGCCTCCCCTGCAGGTTCTGCATTATCGCATTCCAGGCCAAAAGCACAGGTTGCTTTCCACGATACGTCCAAATCTCTTATGTTATTGTAGCCCATTTCTTTGCCGTGAAGCTGCAGCATACTGCCAAGAACGCCGGGTGTATCGGCATTAATATATAAAGCAGCGCTTTGATGCCCATTCTCGCCGTAACGAAGCGGCTGCCCCATTTTACATGAAAGCGATAAAAAGGCAGGATATTCTGCATCATTTAATAAATAACGGGAAATGGCAGCATCATAGGCAGATGTAAGGTTAAAAACCTTTCCTGCAAGATGTTTCTTAAACTCCAGGGAGACATTTCCGGTTTTTAAACCTTCGATGGCTTTTTCATAATCTTCCGGGTCTGTTAAAACAATTACATCTTTGTAATTTTTAGCGGCAGAACGAAGCATTCCAGGACCGCCAATATCGATAAATTCGATTGTTTCATCCGTAGAAAGAGAGCCGCTGTAGGCGTCTTTTACCTTATCAAAAAATGGGTACAGATTAACACAGACAAGGTCGATGGTTCCAAGTTTTTGTTCATTAAGGGTATCAACATGGGCTTGAATATCCCGGCGGGCTAAAATACCTGCATGAATGGCAGGATGCAATGTCTTAACTCGTCCGTCAAGACATTCAGGAAAACCGGTAACCGAGGAAATATCAAGAACAGGTATAGTGTTTTCCTGCAGGTATTTGGCAGTGCCGCCAGTGGAAATGATTTCCCAGCCCGAATTGTTTAAAAAAGAGGCTAATTCAAGAATGCCGTCTTTATTAAATACGCTGATAAGAGCCCGTTTTTTCATAATTGCGGCCTAGAAGACTCGAAGCCTCCAATGCCTCACATCCTGTTCGGCATTTACGACCCGCCTCAGGCCGCTGGCGGTGCGCATCCATGCGCACCTCACCTCCCTTCCGGTCGGCGCGGCCTTCGGAAGTTCGAGTCTAATTTTCTCCCAATATTTAGATTATCTGCTATAGAAAAAAGATTAACCAATTTTTCTTAGCTTTGCGGCCTAGAAGACTCGAACTTCCATACCTCTCGGCACTAGCACCTCAAGCTAGCGTGTCTACCAGTTCCACCAAGGCCGCATAAAATGCTTTTACATTTAAAGACAGCTTATATTTACCAAAAAACTTCTATAATGTCAATACTAATACGTGAAGTTCTTTATGCCGATGATATAGATATGAAAAAGTCATCTTTTTTTCCTGCGCCATTAGGCGTTATAGCGGTTTTATTACTCTTCATGATTGCTTGCGGAAGCACTCAGCCTACAGAGACAGTCGATCCTACATCTCCTGTATGGGGTATGTTAAGGAATGGTGATGATCAGGCAAGGGGTTTCTTTCTTGGAGAAGTAGAAGTTAATGCGACAGACCCGGAAGGCAGAACACCTCTTCATTATGCCGCGGAAAGAAGTGATGCGGCTCTTGCGTCATTTTTTATAGCGCTGGGCGCAAATGCCGATGCGCTGGATTTTGAAGGTCAAAGCCCCCTTGGAATCAGTGTAAATAATAGCGATATAGCCGTAACACAGGTAATTGCCAGAGCAGGTGCTAACATTCACCTTGAATTACCGGAAGAAAAAACTGCAGCATCTATTGCGCTGGAAAACGGCTCTGACATTTTTAAAGCTCTTTTAACTCCAGTAACGATAGCTCAAACAGATAAAAGCGGTAAATCAGCTTTACATCTTGCAAGTATCAGCGGAAATCTGCAAGCAGTTCAGGATATACTTTCGATACTTCCGCAATCGCAGGTTTCTGTTAACTTAAAGGATATTTCAGATAATACAGCTTTGGATTATGCGTTAAATAACCCGCAGTCAAAAAGCCATATTCAAATTGCAGAACAGCTTATTTTATCAGGAGCTAATTCTGATAATCCCATATTTCACTATTTTGGCCCGGCTGTAAGAACTGCAAACTATAATACACGGCGAAACGAAGGACTTGCTCCGATTCATTATGCTGTTATCGATAATTATACAGGTCTTATTTCTTTTTTATTGGACAAAAATATCGATTTAAACATAAAAAGCACATCCGGCGCCACAGCATTGCATGAAGCAGTACGTAACGGCAATATCGAGGTAATTAATAAACTTATAGAAAAAGGAGCAGATGTAAACGCAAGAGATGCCAAAGGAAATACTCCGTTACATACAGGAATTCCATCTGATGTTCACAGAGAAGTTGTAACAATTCTGCTTTCAAACGGCGCAGATCCCAATCTCCGCGATGAACACGGCGATACTCCCTTGCATGTTTCTGTTATTTTAAACCGCGGAGCCGATGTAGTTCAGGCAATTTTAAGCGGCGGAAGCGATGTTCATATCAGAAATATCGAAGGTAAAACACCTCTTTACATTGCAGTACAGGAAGGCAGAACTGCTTTAATTCCTGTTTTATTGTCTTACGGATCAGAAATATTTGCTGCCGATAACACAGGAACAACTCCGTTTGATCTTGCAGCAAGGGCAAATGACAGTACATTTAATCTTTTAATCACAGCAGATACAGTAAACAGCCGCGACAGTTCAGGCAATACAATGTTACATGCAACAGTCAGAAACCGGGGTAATGCGAATCAAATCGGCAGAATCCTTGATAACCGCGCTCCTGTAGATGCAAGAAACAGGGAAGGAGAAACCGCTCTTCATCTTGCTGTAAGAATGAATCAAAGAGAGACAGGTGAGTTTTTAATTTCGCGGGGTGCGAGTATTTTTTCTCTGAATTCATCAGGGCACAGCCCGTTATTTCTGGCTTTATCTCCGGCAGACGGTAATATCAGGGAATGGATCATTAATTCTGATACAATTATTGCAAAAGACGGTCTTGGAAACAATATGCTTCACTATACAGCCGAATGGAATTTAATAAATGCAATACCCATCGTTATAAGAAACGGCGTATCTGTAGAAAGCGCAAATTCAACAGGACAGACACCATTGTTTATGGCAGTAAAAACAGATAATCCAGCGGCAATAAGAGCTTTAATAGACAATAATGCAAATATAAATGTCCGTGATTCACAGGGAAATTCTGTTTTACATTCAGCAGTCCGATGGAATGCCATTAATTCAACTTCATACTTGTTAACATCTGATATTGATATTAATGTATTTTCTTTAAACGGCAATACGCCTTTACATGATGCTGTAGCTCTTGGTGCGCCGGAAATAGAAACAATGCTTATAAGACACGGTGCAAATCTGGAAGTAAGAAATATAGACGGTAATACTCCGTTTATGGAAGCTGTAAGAGCCGGAAAACTAGCATCGATAGAAAAACTTTCGCAGAACGGCGCAGATTCATCAACAAGAAATATAAGGGGCGACACTCCCCTGCACATTGCAGTAAGTATGGAACGATATGATCTTGTAAATACTCTCCTTGGTATGGGCGTTTCAATTCATGCACGTAACACAAGAAACAGAACACCATTTCAGATTGCTCTGGGATTATCTCCCAGAATGGCATCTGTTTTACTGACATCAGACAGAATTAATATTTCCGATGACATGGGAAATTCTGCTCTTCATGTTGCAATACAGGAAAGAGTTTCACCAGAAACAATCAGAGCAATTGTTTCCCAGGGAGCTAGAATAAATGCAGTAGACAGTAATGGAAAAACACCTCTTAGGCTTGCTGTGGATTATAATTCATGGGAAACTGCAAAAGTAATAGCAGATGCAGGCGCAGATCCTTTCATGTCTGCAATAGATAATAAAACTCCTGCAGAAATTGCATTTACAAAAGGCAGTGAATGTATAAGAGCAATATTTTCTGGAAGAGCGATAAATTCAAGAGATAGTTCCGGAAATACAATTCTTCATATAGCTGCAAGATTCGGCACACCGGAAACAATAGCTATTCTTATTGAACTTGGAGCAAACAGAAGTTTAAGAAATATTGCATCTGAAGCTCCGTTTGATATAGCTGTAAGATGGAACCGTATAGACAATGCAGAAGTATTAAGAGGAAGTTGAATCTTTTATAATACTGGGTTATATTGAACATTACAGGAACCAGGACAGACTAGCTCATTTGGATAGAGCGTTAGCCTCCGGAGCTGAAGGCGGTGGGTTCGAATCCCGCGTCTGTCAATTTAATTTTTTTCCATTTGTTTCATAAGACTGGACATATCTTTAGGCAAAGGAGCCGTAATTGTCTGCATTCCAGGCAATGTTAGTTCTTCGGCATGAAGGCCTAACCTTGCTAGTAATGGTCTTTCTTCTGAAGGGTCGCCCTTCCATGCACGCTTAAAAGATGAAAGTTTTATAGGGTTTATTTTTCCGTATAATTCATCGCATACAACAGGATACCCCAAAGCAGCAATATGCACCCTTATCTGATGAATCCTGCCTGTTTCTGGTTCTGCTTCCAGAATACTGTAATTCCCGGCAGATAAAATAACTTTAAATAATGTTAAAGAATCCTTACCCCTGAATTTATCAATAATTGTCATATGCTTTTTATTTCCGTTTGGAACAAGCTTTAGATCGCATGTTATTTCTTTCCAAGCCGGACGCCCGTGAACAATTAATTTATACAGTTTTTTTACATTGCGGTTTTCAAAAGCAGTTGATAAACTGCGGTGAGTATCCCTGTTTTTGGCAAATACAACAATACCTGATGTTTCTTTATCTATCCTGTGAACTGTAAATAATTTATTTATTTTTAAATCTTTTTCTATAAGTTTATCAAGCCTTTCTTTGGATTCATCCCATCTGTCACCGCCGACAGAAATTCCGGAAGATTTATTTACGGCTATTATATTATTATCATCATAAATAACAGAATAAAAAGGCAGAGATTTCATAAAAAATTATTTATCTTTATTGCCGAAGTTTACCTGAGGAATTACAACAGCAGATTTAAGAGCCGCTTTATTTTCCGCTTTAATTGCATCATAAACTTCCTGCCGGAATACTTTTACTTTTTTAGGCGCATCAATCCCTATTCGAACTTGATCACCGCGTATCTCAACAATGGATATAACAATATCATCGCCTATAACAACTTTTTCATCGACTTTTCTTGAAAGTATAAGCATTGTTTTATCCCTTACCGTTCGATGATTGGTTCATTTCTTCCATGATGTCGTGCCTTGTCTTCCATTTTGAATCTGAAAGAATAGCCTGCATCCCTGTCATTGTTTCTTTATTTATTATTAACGGACCCTGAAGGTTAGCTGTCATTGGATTCCCGTCCGGCGGGATTGTAACTATTACAAAAATTAAAGCGCTGGCGGGCGATTTTATTCCAACTTCTGCAAGTTCTTCGTTGGTAACATTTGCTTCATAATCTTTTCTGAAAAGAAAAGGATTAATAAGAATAAACGCAATTTCTTTATCTTTTACAGATTGCAGCCAGAAAAACGGTTCATGTTCTGCATCAAAAAGCACATAATCATTATAATCCTCAAAACCAAAAAGACCATGGGGAATACTTACTTTCTGCGTTTCATCAACATCAATAAACCCAAAGGCCTTGGTATCAACTTTCATGACTAACTCCTTTCATTAAGACGTATACTTATGCAGACAATTTTTATCTTAGGAAATTTAAAAGAGACGGCGGAATAATTTTTGCCGCTGCCGCTAAAATTGCCTGATGCGCAGTTTGAGCCTGCTTTAAATCTGTTGCAGCAGTTGCAAGGTCAATTCCAATTTCACGATCCAGCATTCTTGTTACATTTGGTATCTGGGAATTTATCCGCATCCATGCCATTTCTGCCCGTTCATAGCGGCTGCTTATGTCTGCAAGTCTGTGTGTAACATTATTGATCGACAAATCCATTCCTGCAATACCCAAACTGCCGATAAAATCCTGATCGCCTCTTAACATTCCATCTCTTAATCTTATAACCATATCAAACATTGATCCGCCGCTGACTCTTGCAGATGACGCCCAATTTGGAGCATTATTTACCATGTTTCCCTGAATAATTCCAAGGTCTCTTAATACAGCTGCTCCTCCTACTTTGTCTTCTGCGCGGATAAGATGAGCCGTTGATCCTTCAAGAACAAGACCTCTTGTATCAATATCGATATATGCTCTTACTGGAGCGCCTGAATCATTTATTTTTGCAACAATTGCAGGAAGCGTATCTCCGGCTGTAACATGAATTTCTACGCCGTCAATAAAAAAAGCTCCGGATTCCTGAACTCTGTAATCTGTAGCATCTACCGTAGAAAAAATCTGCATTTTTTCTGCCCAGAATGCCTCTCCGCCTGCAATATCCAAATCCAGAAACATATTATCGCCTATTTCTATTCTTCTTGAAGCTCCTGCGCCCCTGTACTCTACCCTTGTAATCATTGTTTCATCGCCGCCGTCTACTCTGCCTTCTACAATTCTAAACGGTTCTGTAAAAACTTTATCTCCTGCAAAGGTCTGTTTTATATCAGGACCCAAAACATTGGAAACAGCAACAAGTTCTTTTAAAAGTTCATTAACTTCAATTGCCATAATTTTTAAATCGTCTGGTGTATATGATCCAGTTGCGCCTGCAACAGCAAGCTCTCTTATTCTCTGCATAACCTCAGTTGTAGAGATTAAATAATCATGCGTATTGTTAAAGTGATCTCTTGCAAATTCAGTATTTTTTTCAAATCTGTTAAGACGGTTTAGATACGAATCGTATCTTACAGCATGAGCTGCCGCAAAAGGATCATCCCTTAAACGATGAAGCCTTGTTTCTGTGCCGATCTGATTCATTATATTTGAAACTTTTCTTTCCTGCTGGCGCATATGAAACTGCATATCCGTTACAGGCATGTTAGTTGAAACTCTATTCATTTCTTACTCCTTTAAATAACTTAAACGCCCATGCGGTTAATAAGCGTATCAAGCATCTGATTAACCGTAGAAATATAACGCGCTGCCGCTTCATATCCTTTCTGAAAACGAATCATTTCCGATAACTCTTCGTCAAGGCTTACTCCGGATATTGATTCCCTTTTTTGCCTTAAGTCATTCATTTTAACATTTTCTGTTATTCTGGCTATTTCCGCCTGTTCCCCCAAAAGAGCTATATTACCGATTGTATTTGCAAAATAATCGTCGAATGTTGCAAATTTTCCAACCATTACAGAATTATTTCTTATCGATGCAATAGCTGCAGCGGCATCGCCGTTTCCGGGATTTGCTGGTCTTCCATTTTCGCCGAAACCAGCGGCAACAGATGATGGATCTCTGAAAAGATCAGGGTTTATGCGGATCCAGCCAGAAGGATTAGCAACAGGAGATACTGAATAATCTTCCGCTCCGCCTCTTAAACTTGCAACTGCATCTGCCCGATCCCAGCTAAACGCTCCTTCAGCGCCTGAATCAATAAGTAAACCTGCATAACCTGCCAGGAAATGTCCGGAATCTTCTACATGGCGTATAACAAAATCAGGATGCACGCGCATTCCGTCTATCAGTTCGCTGGGAGTTCCCTTTAACTGAAGCTGCCCTTCCCTGTTAAGACGCGCTACAACTTCCGCTCCGGAATTATTAATGCGCGTAACAATATCACTTACAGTATCTGTAGAATAATAAGGAACTTCTACCATCCTGTCTGATCCGGAAAGTCTTATAACACCTTCAAGACCCGGCTGAGCCTGAGATTCCAGGGAATTCTGCCCGTTAATTCTGTAAACATAAGTTGAATCAAAAAAACCATTTCCCGAACGGTCATAGTTTCCGTTAACATTTGTAACAAAAGGATATTCAGAAAAGAAATTATTTCCGGTTCTTCCGTTTGCGCCGTATGCGCTGCGGTGAATTTCGTTTACAAGGTCTGCAAAATTCATTGTCATACTATCAAGATTCTGAATTTCTTTTTCTATTGTAACATCACGAATTTCAAAAAGAGCTCCTAATTGACCTTTTGTAAAATTCATTAAACTGCCGGTATCACGCCAGTAAACAAAAGCAAAATTTTCTGCATCTGTATCTTTTCTTAAATCGAACTGACGGCTGACCTGCCCCTGCACAAGAATATGCCCTGATGTATGAACCATAAATTCATCAGGATCCTGCTGAGTAACGGAAATATCAATTAATTTTGAAAGTCTGTCAACCAAAAGATCTCTTCTGTCCATAAGATCATTTGGATTATCGCCCTGTCCTTTTATCCGCTGAATATCTCCGCTAAGAGATGCGATTTGACGTGTAAGATCATTAATCATTGAAACAGTCATTTCGATATCTTCGTTTGCAATTGTCTGCAATACAGAAAGATTTTTAAAATGATCATTAATGCCGTCTATAAAAGTCTGCCCAGTTGTTAAAACAGAAAGACGAAATTCGTTATCAGCTGCATTAACGGAAAGTTTCTGCCATGATTCCCAAAATTCATCCATCTTGCTTCTTATGGAATTAAAACCCGGTTCAAGATAAAGCTGTTCCATATCACTTATGTATTTGTCGCGTACTTCCCAGTATCCTTCCTGATTTGCATTTAAAATAATTCTTCTGTCCAGAAGCTGATCCCTGATTCGTTCAATGCGTTCAACAGCAACACCCTGTCCAAGCTGGCCTGGAGTTTCTGCCCTGTTTAATGCCGGCATATAAATGGGTTCAAAAGCAGTAAAATCGACTCTCTGCCTTGAATATCCGGGAGTATTCATATTATTAATATTGTGACCAATTGTGTTTAAGGCAGTTTGATGCGCCATTACGCCTCTTTTGCCGATTTCTAATCCCATGAATGTTGATGTCATATTAAAAACTCCTATTTAAAACCATACTGCTCATATCATGCGAAAAATGGGTTCCGTTTTTTGTATACATTTTTCCGCCCCGCTCAACAAAAGCAAGATCAAAAAAATCTCTAATTGTAGATTTAATTCCGTTAAGATATGTTAATAAAGCTTCATTAGCCATTCTAAGTTTTATCGCTTCCAGCTTAAGACTGCGGTAGATTGATGTAAGATCATTTCGCTGAGTTTCCGGAAGAAGCGTTACCAGCGCATAAAACCGCCCTTTAGAATCAAGATTATCTGTAAAACTCTGCTGGTGAACAAGCGCCTGAAAAACAGAAAAAAGCTGTTCGCGTTCATTTTCCAGTGTTTCAAGTTTGCTTTCTATTGAGTTCATAACGCCTAAATTGTCCTCAAAGATAGTCCAGTCGCGATCTGTTACAGCTATACGTATCTTTTCCTGAACTACAACGGCATTTTGAACCAGTTCAAATTCCTGGAGAAGTATATCTCTGCATTTTTCATAAATCATGATAACCTCAACTTTATACAGCCTGCGGCTGAAGCAAAAATTGACCATGAAACCTGTAATTTGATTTCATGATTCTTCCTCTCTTTAATTGTCGGTGTTTAGAGAATAGGACTTGACACAGGCTTTTTTTTTCGTCAGTATATAGATAATTAGTGGTGGATGTAGCTCAGGGGTAGAGTGCAAGATTGTGGTTCTTGTTGTCGCGGGTTCAAAGCCCGTCATCCACCCATAGGTGTTTGAATCGGGAGGTTTATGGGCTGTAAGGCGAAGCCCGTCATCCACCCATATTTTAACAGCGTTCGTAGCTCACCTGGATAGAGTACCAGACTTCGAATCTGGTGGTAGCAGGTTCGAGTCCTGCCGGACGCAAAGGTTTAATCATAGCTAAATCCTTACTGGGTATAGAATTAAGAAAAAATGAAAGTTTGTGAAAGTTTCACACACCCATAGATTAATTAGTGTAACTTAGTAGTGTAACTAAAAATCACTAAAAATGAGGGTGTTATGGCTCGTAAGACTGTTCTGGAAAAAGACAATTTCACTTTTAAACTGTATCAGCGTACACTTCCTTCTGGCTACATTTACTATGCTCGGTTTTTCAAGAAAGATACAAGCATTGTTTTAGCAGACCGAAGCACAGGCGAATCTGATGAGAAATTGGCAAATATAACAGCAGGGAAACTTCTCGCTCTGTTACCATTGGAAAAACAATACAGTAAAAAAAGATCAGAGTTTTCTGAAAAAATGGAAGGAACTGAAAAACTAAGAAATATGTCTTTTTCAGATTTTCTTGTTTGGTTCTGGAACCCTGAATCTTCAGAATATATTCGTGACCGAATTAATGCAGAGAAACCTCTGTCAAATAGATATGTTAAAGACCAATCACGGTATGTAAAGAAACATGCTTCGGTTTACTCTTTATTTAAAAGAACGGCTCTAAAAGAAATTACTTTATACTGTATTGAACAATGGATGCGTTATCTTAAACAGACTGTAAATAACAATAACCTTATCGTTGATGCATTGGTTGCAATAAAAACACCGTTCTCATGGGCAAAAAAGCGAAATATGATTGAAGAACCTTTTGAAATGTCTGCTATAGTTAAACCAAAAGAAACATACAGAAAACGAGGTATTCTATCTCGTAATGAAGTCGCTAAAATAGTTGAACTTTTTGTCTTGGATGAAATAAAGCCACGTCCTCGTTTAAAGGGTGGAAAAAAGAATGAAGGTACTCCTCCAGTTGATATTAGAATGAAAGCAATAGTACTACTCTCAGAACTTGCGGCAATGCGCCGTGGAGAAATCAGAGCTCTGCGATGGAAGAATGTTGATTTTGTAACTAACAATATCACTGTGGTTGAAAATTATGTTGAGCTTGATGGTATAAAGAGTCCAAAAAAAGAAAGCATTGGAATTATTCCAATGGCAGATGATTTAGTTGCTGTTCTAAAGGATTTAAAAAGAGTAGCCACAATTCGCAATCTTGACAAAGACGAAGATTTTGTCATTTTTAATAAGAAACGAGGAACTCCTGTCGCAGATACAACCATCAAGAATGGTTTCCACCGTATACTCGCTTTGATAGGCATAGAGGATGATTCAAAGGCAAAAGAAGAAAATCGTCCACCGCATCCAGGAAGCCAACAGGCAAGGCATTTGGTACTTCATTCAGGCAGGCATGGAGCAGCAACAAGGCTTGCCGAGGTTATCGGCGCTCAGAATGCTGCAAAAATTACTCGTCATAAAAGTACAAAGGCATTTATGGGTTATGCAGACCATGATACTGAAGAAACCCTTGAAAAAGCAAGAAAAGCCCTGAATGTAGTGGACAAAAAAGATATAAAAGGTTAATAATTGCCTGATTTGAAAAAATATATTATCATTAAGGTGGGATTAAATGAACTTTGTATGGCTTCCAGAGAAAGAACAAGATAATATTAAAAAGCATGGGATTTATTTTTCTGATGCCGTACAGATATTTAGAGACCCTCGCCGAATAGAACGGCATGATGATGATAACAGTTTTACCGAAGAACGCTGGCAAACAATGGGATTGGCTGGTAAAGTACTTTTTGTCGTTTACACGGAACGAGGAGAAGATACTTGGATAATATCAGCAAGAAAGGCTGAGCCTTTTGAAAGGAGGATTTATTATGAATATAGTGAAATATACCCTAGAGGTTGGGAAAGAACTGACACCTGAAGAACATTCGGCAATAGCAAACCGTATTGAAACGACAACAAACAGACCTTATACCTATGACCCTGATTGCCCCCTTCTAACTCCAAAACAGCTTGCCGAGTTCCGTCCTGTCCACTATTCCACTATGGAAGAACGAGCTCAAGCAATGCGAAATGCTGGAATATTTGACCCAGAAACTGTTGAACAGAAAGATGCTGTTCTGGAAATGGCTGGTGTAAAATAAATCAATTTTTTGATGAAACAAAAATCAAATAAACCCAAAAATACCATTCCAAAAACTGTAAATAAGTCAAAAGTGTTTGATAAGTTAGAACAAGACTTTCAAGAACAATTAAACAGGTTTAAAGATCAATTAAAAGGATATGAACCTTATGAACTTTCAGAAATAAGAGTAATATACAATAAGGCTATAAATAATCATAAGAAAATTAAAGACCAAGACGCTATTGCGAAATATTTTATCTTGGGTCTTGAAAAAATTGACTCTATACTAAAAAACGCAAAAGATGTTTATCACTTCCTTAATCAAAAACAAGAATTGGATTTTGACTCAATTGACTTTTGGAACGAAGTTGAACAATCGGAAAATCTTAGAAATCAATTTGAATTAATGATGCGTGAATTAAAACTTTCTGAAATTGAAGATTTTGATATTTCTTTGGAGCCTGAAATAAAAGAATCCTCATCTTTTGTAAAAACGTCTATCTTTGAACAAAAGACCTATCCAGAAATAATGAATGTAGAAGAAGTAGCTGAATATCTTAGAAAAAGTCCATCGACAATTTATCATATGACTAGGAAAAAAGAAATTCCCTGTCAAAAAATTGGTGGTGATAATAGATATGACAAAGCTGAAATAGATGAATGGAGAAGAACATTTAAAATACCAAAACAAAACAATTCACAACTAGTTCATGAGGAAAAAACTATAAATACAGTACATTTTATCTTTAAAATAGACCTTGAACCACTTACAAATGTTTTCATTAATAATGAATATCTAGATAAGAATAATGCTGTATTAATGAATGATCGTTTTTCAAAAACACCTAAATTAGCTTTTAATAAAATAAAATGGAATGGCGAACCATTATCATTAGTCACTTTTATTTATTTTGCCGACAGACTAGGTTTTATAGATAAGTCATTGACTTCTAGCACCAGAGACCACAATAGTACTGAAGATGAGGAAAAAGAAGAAGGTGAAGAAGCAAAAGAGGTGCAATATTCAAAGTTGATAAAGGATAATTTTACAATACTTGGATATGAGCAAGGCAATATAGGTTCAACATTAACAAGATTATGGAATGGTGATAAATCTCGAAACAAAATAGGTATAAATGGTGAAATTTGTAAACTTCGAGAAAAAATAGCGGAAAGAAAAAATATTAATGAAGAAAATATAAAAAAGGAAATGACTAGAAAAGAAGCAATAATATATTATTTCAAGAATAGAGAAAAAAAACATATAAAAATTGGTCAAAAAATTGATGAAAAGATGCTAACAATTATTTATGATTATTATAATAAATATTGTGTATAACAAACTGAGGCATATCCATGTGCAAGTTTGCGCAATTTGCAACTTTCCCTTCCAAAAAATGTGATATTAATGATAACTGATTGTTAATCAGTCTGAATTAATTTTTTTTTGGAGGAAATTATGAAAAATTCATTTTTTTCGATTTTAGACAAAGTTCGACCTAATAAAACAGGCGAAGACACTAACTTGCTGACGGTACCTTTTACCACAATACAAGAAACTAACTGTATTCATTCTGTAGCTCCTACAGACTCTAGCATGCAGTCAAGTGTTTCATTTGTAGTGGAAACCGAAAGGCAAGAAATTAATGGTGATACACAAATCAGAAAAGTTCTGGAAACAAATGTATCAACCACGGCTGATGTTTATAATATCGAAACATCTAATAATAATGACGGTTTAATATCTGAAGTCTCATTTATATCGCACAGCAATGATGCTATAGTTGATGGGAATATGGATTTGTTTTTAAAATCCAATCTCGACCAGATGCAAGCAAAGCTGGCTCTATCAGAAAACATTGATGATGTTGCTGATGTTTTTAAACAAATCGATGAGCGTATCAAAAAATCAGAGTATGTAATCGCAATAATGGTTAGCTACATAAGCGAAGAAAAACACTGGGAACGTTTTGGTTATTCATCTATGCGAAAGTTTTTAGATGATTTACCAAGTGTATGCAAAGTGTCAAGGCAAACATTCATCAATGCGGCTCAAGCAGGTAAAGTAATTCGGTTTTTATCATCTCCATTCTTGCATGGTACGCCAACAAAACCAACGTTTGCATTAACACCTGCATTACTTTATCGTAATTACTCAAAATTACGTTTTCTTTACCGTTTAATGTACATTTGGAATCTTGTTATTTCCAATGAGGTATTAGACAATTTCTGTAAAATGACATATCGGGAGTTTGAAGGTTTTATTAATGATTATGGAAAACAAAACCAAGCAGAGATTGAAAGAAATGGAAAATACAATGAAAAACCATTTAATAAAAAGACTCAGAAGAAACAGGTAGAACCTCAACAAACTGCAATTCCAAAACTTAGCGATGAAGAAGAAAAAATATGTCGAGAGATTCGACATGGGCATATTATTAGTTATCTTTTCAGCGATAATCCAGCATGTACTGAAAGTGTAGTTCAATATGTTAGAAATTCAACGAAACGATATTATGATGAAAAGTGGAAGAATTTTCATGCTCCTTCAGAACTTATCGATAATAAACAACCAAACGTAAATCTGAATGATATAACTTGGGAAGAATTATTTCCAGGCTGTTTAATAAGATCTACAGCAAAACTTGAAGAACTCTGCCTAAAATTAGCACCCCATGAAGTAAAAAATGCTCTTGCCAAGGCGTTTAAGACAAAAACTGAGTTAACACTTGTACAAGGATTTCTGATAAACCAGATGGAGAAAAATGAACACCTTAAACAATCATTGCCTGAGTACCTATCTCAGCATAATATTACGCATGGTAAAAATCCAGTAATGGATTTCGCAATTAATGTCCTTGATATTGATTTACCACGTTATAAACAGTTAAAACGTATTGGGAAAAATCTACAGCATTTAAGCAAGCTCAAAGGCAGAGTTCGTTTCACATCGGAGGGATTTTTAGAAAAACTTTCATATCTCGGTACTGCACTTCGCAGGCATGTTTCAAATTATGATCTTGTTGTTGATGCTCTTAACACAGTATCTGCAAGACGATTCCGTGAGTTTGCTCATAACATTTATGACGATCTAACAAGCGATCCGATAACTATGAAAGATTATCGGAATGCACTGCCATTCATAAATAAGCTACGAGCGTATCAAGATGAAGGGAAATCAGTAAGTATTATAGGTCTCCAGTCAAAAGATGATCAGTCATGGATTGATAGTATTAATCGAGCTATGGAAGAAGGGAATGAACATATGCAGAAACGATATCCGGGTGTCGTATGGGATTCCAGCTTGCAGGTTGAACATACATCAAAAATTAACTTGAGTAATGCAAAAAATGAACAGAAAACTTTAAAACTGCTTGAACATATTGTTATGCCTGATCTTGATACAAGTGTCGCCGATTACCCAATTAAAAAAGTAGCCTGACGTATTTATTAAATCAGACTGTTCCAAAGGATATAGATTCAATGGAATAGTCTGATTGATAAATCAGGTTTTTAAACACAATAAACATCTTTCTTTCAACCTAACACCCACTTCTAACATGCATCTACTTTCTACAACATCCTGTATGAAACATTGCCATTGAAAAGTATATTATCAAATTAAATTTTCAAGTAACATTTCTCTTCAATTATTTTTAATTCTTGTATTTATCTATACGGACTAACCATTCGAATACAAATTGCAGGAATTATAGAAGACCTTTAAGCCAAAGGATTTTTCTGTATGCATGCATTCCTGCAGCATGTATCTCGGTTGGTTACCGAAACAGATTAAGTCCTTCGGCTTAAAGGTCTTTTTCTGTTCGGTGTGCAATGTTTTGGGTTAAAGATGTCATTTGGAACATTGGGCGATCTCGAACCGATCAAGGTGAGTGCAAAAGGTTCAAGCGGTGGAGGCGTGAAGATTAGGCCGCTGAGCACACAGCATAGCATTGCTGAAATATCTGACTTGCGTGGGGAATGCTACTATCCTACGCCTCATGATGTCGAATAGAGACTGAGTTGAGAAGCCCCTAACCAACGATTTTTATATCGGTGGTTAGGGGAGGCTTTGCTCAGGATATATTAATAAAGAAACAAATCTATAATAATATCAAATCACTTTCTATTTCTAATAATAGAAAAATAACAAATCTATTAGGAGGAAATTATGATAAACACATTACCCTATCATGAAGATATAACAGAGCAAGCTGCTGAGTCCAGCAGCATACTCCCATCGTTTCAATCAGTTCTCTTTCCAGACTTTGAAAATAATAAAACGCTCACCACAACATCATCGACAGATTCTGTCGTGGCAAGCTTTGCAATTGATGATATTAATAAAGCTTCATGGACAGTAGGAAAAATCCTTGAAGCAGAGTCTCGCATATCACAAAGAGCAGGACTTGCTAAAAATTTCAAGTCTCGCATTGATGATTGGCTTGAATCAGCAAATAAACAGGATGAAGATTCAATTTCCTATCTGTCATATCTTCTGGAACCCTATATAAAAAACGAAATCTCAAAATTACATAATTCAAAGACACTAAGTCTGCCTACTGGCGTTGCTTCACTTCGTAAACTCCCAGACCGCCTTGACATTTTGGATAACAACGAAGCTCTGGCTTATTGTGAAACCGAACATCCTGAAGCA